>Ga0068853_100000086_pt1 | contig 64532 bp, 45 predicted proteins | sample KBSCornC32_FD_65655 | JGI IMG/M metagenome (GOLD analysis project Ga0068853, IMG submission 65655) | Corn rhizosphere microbial communities from Kellogg Biological Station, Michigan, USA - KBS Corn C3-2 | ecosystem: Host-associated > Plants > Roots > Rhizosphere > Soil ... | reverse complement strand
CTGCAGGGCGGCTACAACGTCAAGGAAGCGTACGGCGAGTTGTTCCTGCCGATCCTCAAGGACCTGCCGTTCGTCAATTCGCTCAACGTCACGATCAGCGACCGCTATTCGAAGTACAGCTCGTTCGGTAGCACGAACAACGCTGCTCTCGGCGTCGAGTTCCGTCCGATCGCCGATCTGCTCCTGCGCGGCAACTACAACAAGGTGTTCCGCGCGCCGACTGTCACTGACGTATTCGGCGCGCCAATCAGTTCGGCGCCGAAGCTTAGCCACGATCCGTGCGATTACTCCGGTGCGACTGCTCCGGCCAATATCGCGAGCAATCCGGCGTGCGCCGGCATTCCGCTCACCGGTGGCTTCCATGACAACGCCGTCGCCCAGAACCTGCAGATCAGCGGCATCGCTTCCGGTGCCAACTACGCTGGCTTCCCAATCAAGGCCGAACACGGCGCCACGTTCAACTGGGGCTTCGTGTATTCGCCGCAATGGGTGGAGGGTCTCTCGCTCAGTGCTGATCTGTGGCGCGTCAAGCTGGATGATACGATCACCGCGGTCGCTGCGCAGCAGGTGCTGGACAGCTGCTTTGCAGGCGTTGCGGCGTACTGCCCGTTGATCCACCGCTTCACCTCAGGCGATGCGGGCCAGATCAACTTCGTAGTTGAACCGACCGGCAACGTCGGCCGCATCGACGTCAAGGGCACGGACCTTTCGCTCAAGTATCGTCTGCCGCAGTTCGCATTTGGCCAATTCTCGGTCGGTCTGGACGCCACTTACCTGGCGCAGTACAACCAGACGCCGAATCCGGGCCTCAGCACCCTCGTTTTTCATAATGCCGGTCATGTCACACCGTTCGGTTCGGGGGCTCAAGCAGCTTGTCCGGACTTTGGATCTGGAGTTTGTCTGTTCCCGCGCTGGCGCGCCCTGGCCACAGTCGCATGGAATCTGGGCCCCTGGGATGCGTCTTGGCGTGTGCGTTACATCGGCAAATTCCGCAACGGATCTGCGAAAGCCGATGAAGACACTTTCCCGGCTGGTCAGTGCTATTACTCCCAATTCGGTAAAGACTGTTCGATCCACAACGTGATCCTGCATTACGGTGCGCGCACATACAATGACGTGCAGGTGGGATACAACATCGAAGCGATCAATACGCGCGTCGATTTGGGTATCGACAATATCGGCGACATCCAGCCGCCATACCTGTGGGCCAATAACTCGAACAACGCCAATACCGACACAGCGAACTTCGACACGCTGGGCCGCTACTACTTTGCTCGTGTGACTGTAAAGTTCTAATTTCCTCCAGCAATAAGGGATTGGGCCGCGGGATACTTGTCCGCGGCCTTTTTTTTTGCATGGATACCATAATTTTGATCATTTCTCGCTACAGGCTTACTCTTCGCCCATCTCCATCCATGCCTGAGAGCGAAGAACGTGGCGAAAAAAATCCATTGGATAAAAGAACGTAAGCAGCTTGAATTGCTAGCCAGTCCTCTACGGCACGCGATCATCGATAGACTTACCGCGCAAGGCCCGCTCGCGGTCGGGGACATAGCGATGGCACTCGGGTGCCGACAGACTGCCGTATACCGGCATTTGCACTTGCTGCAAAAAGGCGGCTTGGTTACTAGTAAGTCAAAAGGAGGTAGCGGCAAGGGTCGCCCCGTTCAGTTATATCGGGCTGTCGCCGAGCACATCCGATTTGCACGTGCACCAAGAGATCAGCGCAATTGGTCGACTATGACACGCATCTGTCGCACCGTTGCCAAACAGGCCGCTAAGGACTATTCATCAGGATTTCGAACGCCTGAGTGCAGGATCGAAGGCGCTTCTCGCAACCAGTGGTTCTTTCGCTTGTTCGCCGCACCCTCGCGCGCTCGATTGGCGCGCATTAACGCCCTTCTAGACGAATTAGTGGAACTGGTCTGGGCTCCGGATCCCAATCCGGGTGATCCGATAAGCGTCGCCTGGTTCATGTCGCCAATGGAGAGCCGAGCACAACGTCGCAAACCCAGGTAACTGGACCTGCAATGGACCTCCGAGTAGCGCAATGCTGAAGGAAGTCGTCTAAGGCTTAGAGAGACTCAATTGCCTCGGTTTCCAGGCCTACCGGAGTGGCCTACAGGCTGCTGATGTTTCACAAACTATCAAAGTTGTGAAACTAATGACAGGTCATGCTGCAATTAGCGCCCGTTGAGCCCGGCAGATTACTTTGTCCACATGTCAACCGCTTCCGAGGAATATATATTCGTAGCGGACCTACCGATGGGAGCCGGCCATGAAAGTATGCCTTTCGAAGCTTGCGAGTGGTTCGGCGCTGATTCTGGCGATATCGTGCCTCAATTTGTGTGCAGCCTCTGCCCAGGGGCTTGCGACGAGCTCAGCCACGTTTTCTCAGGTTGCGGAGCCCACACTCAGCGTTCCGCCATCAAGTGTGATCAAAGTTGCTTTCGTTCTCTCAGACGGAACCACATTGATCGATGTGGCAGGACCGATGCAGACGTTCCTGCAGGTAAATACATCTGGTGGGCGGTTTGAAACGTTCACCGTTTCAGCGACAAGAAGCCCGGCGGACGCGCATGGTCTAACGGTCGTACCGGACTACACTTTTGAAACAGCTCCAGATCCGGACATTGTTGTTCTTGCAGCACAGTCGCTTGGCGCCAAGCAGGGTGACGTCTCTGGCGCACAACCCTATCTCGACTACGTCAAGCGTATGGCGGCCTCGGGCAAACTGTTGCTCTCCGTCTGCACAGGCGCTTCGATCTTGGCGAAAGCGGGGCTTCTCGATGGGGCCTATGCCACGACGCACCACGACTATGTCGAGCCTCTTAAGGAGAAATATCCGAAGACCCGTTGGCTAAAAGACAAGGCCTATGTGCATAGTTCGACACGGGTTTATACAGCGGGTGGCGAAACTTCTGGTTTCGATCTGGCTTTACACATCGTAGAGCTGTACTTCGGGCATAGGACGGCTGTGGAAACGGCGCGCTCCATGGAATACCGAGGACCCATCTGGCAGAGCTGAGCCGCTACTTCGGTTCGCATTGACAGCTGCGAAATGATGCGGGTGAGAGATGCTCATGGATGCAAGTGTTAAACGAATTCTCCTGTTCATAGCTTTCATTGGCGCTTCTGCACATGCGGAGGATATATCGCGGAATCGGCTGCATGTTGGCGACCGCCTCGTTGATGGTCGGCGGTTAATCCCCTACGAAAACAGCTGGAAGATGTCGGTAACGACGAAGGACGGCATCACCCGCCAAGATGCGGGAATTTGGCGCGACCGATTCGAGGTGATCGAGATTGCGGGTAAAGAGTACGGCCTTCGTCTGCAGGGTGCCTCTTTCAAGAATAAGGATGGCGAGGTTGTCGCGACAACGAAGACTACCAATGTATTCGAGCGCTCCACCATGGCGCCGATCACGCGCGAGTTTGTAAGCGCGAAGGCTGGCGTGATTGATGAAATAACGCGAGTTGATTTCAATCTCGGTTCCGTGTCGGTAGCCACAACCAAAGACGGTAAGGCTCAGAAAAAACGTGCTGCTGCTGAACTTGCCTTTGATTTTGACGGCGGGATGTACGCACTGATATGGGCTGCATTGCCGCTCAAGAAGGGGTTTTCCGCAACGTTGCCCTCCTACAGCGAGGGAGACTCTCCCGCAACTGTATTTTGGCCAGCTGTCAGGGTGACCGGAGCGGAAACGATCGATGCGGGCACAAAGGGAAAACTTCAGTGTTGGGTTGTTGAAGGTGATAGCGAAACGGGGCCGCTTAAATATTGGATGAGCACTGAACCGCCGTATATCATTCGACTGGAATTTAAACAATCGACTACTGGCGCCGTTTGGGTGCTCACAATGTCGTGAGCATAAAGCGAAGCTCGCTTTTGTTGCTCGCTGTTCTGCTGTTAATGAATCCGCTTATTGTCTCTGACGACTTAGCAGGCTGTTGAGAAACTCTTTCGCTGTTATTGTGTCATAGACGCAATCAATCGCAGGGATGACTCGATGCGCAGTGCGGACGTGCAGCAGTTGGGGATGTTCTCGTACGTTTCGGTTGAAGATCGTGTGCCGGCCGATCACCCTATCCGGCAACTACGCGTGCTGGTCGATGCGATTCTGAAGGACTTGGATGGGTTGTTCGAGGCGCGCTAGTGAGACGGAGTCGTAGGCACGTAGGTAGACCTCCTCATATTTGATCGTGCGCCACAGGCGTTCGAGGAAGATGCAGTCACGCCAGCAGCCTTTGCCGTCCCGCCTGATGCCAATGCCGTGTGGCTTCAGCAGTTCAGCGAACAGCGTCCGCAACTGCCGAGCTGTCATGGGCCGATTCGAAAGGTACTCCGAGTACGCTAAGTCATCACAAATTTGATAGCGCATTTACATGGTTGGTCGGAAAATCCAGAGTCCCTGCATTCTCGCAAGCAACCTAGGCGCGCGTGAGGTGCGGCCTTCACCAGAAAATCCGCCATGCCGCACAATGAGAAGACACGACATGACAACAGTACGCCAAAGGGCCACGCTAGTAGCGCCCCTACTTATTTTCGCGAGTGCGGCTTGTGGACAAACCTATACGTTCGATCCGCCAAATCCTCAACCCAATCAGCCATTGACAATCAATGCAACGTGGCCAAATGGTGGAAATTTTGTATCTACGCAGGGGTACATGAGCGTTGGACAAGAGAACGGCGAAATTATCAACGTTTGGTTCGTGCAGGATGGCCTAAATTTTGGTCCCAATCCTCAGATAATCAACGCGTCGCAAACAATCCCGGCTGCCGAGTTTGATAGAGGACTTGGCGCGTACACTGTCAACATAACTTGGGTTCCGGACCCTGGAACGGGCACACTAAGCTATCCCCAAACTTTCACCATTCAAGTAGGGGGTGCTTCAGCCGGACTCGCCCCATTTGCGATAAGTTCGGGTATCACAGGTAATTGGTTTGATCCGGACGAAAACGGACATGGCTTCGGTATCGAAGTGCTGCCGGACGGTGAAATGCTGGCAGAGTGGTACGTTTATGGACCGAGTGGTGGTCGCGACTGGCTCGTGGCTACCGGGCCGATCACCGGTAATACTGCGGTTCTGCAAGCAATCCAAGGAACGGGAGCGGGTGCGAAGTTTCCTCCGAATTTCGATGAGACTCAGGTGCAAACACCCACTTGGGGCACACTCACTCTGTCTTTCACTGATTGCAACAATGGCACCGCAAGTTGGCAGCCATCAGTCGCTGGTTATCTTCCTGGCACGGTTCCAATCACCCGTTTGACTATGCCCCTTGGCATCGTGTGCCCTTAGGCTCAAACGGCCCAGGCGGAACAAAAGCGACAAAGTACGTCAGCCGAAGCAATGGTGGTTTACGAGAACGAAATGTGGAGTATGCGACCTGACACCCGTTTTAGCAGGCTGTTGAGAAACTCTTTCGCTGTTATTGTGTCATAGACGCGATCAATCGCAGGGATGAGTCGATGCGCAGTGCGGACGTGCAACAGTTGGGGATGTTCTCGTACGTTTCGGTTGAAGATCGTGTGCCGGCCGATCACCCCATCCGGCAACTACGCATGTTGGTCGATGTGATTCTGAAGGACTTGGATGGGTTGTTCGAGACGCGCTATGCGCGTGAAGGACCGCCATCCGTTCCGCCCGAACGCCTGCTGCGTGCATCGCTGCTGCAGGTCGTGTACAGCGTGCGTAGCGAACGGTTGCTGATGGAGCAACTCGACTACAACTTGTTGTTCCGCTGGTTCGTAGGGCTGAACGTCGATGAAGCCTCCTCGTTTTTTCGAGTCAATCGAAAGTCGAGGGTGATTGGGATTTTGCCGAGTAGCGAATCGGTGACAGGAGAGCGGTGCACGATCGTTTCGCGGTGGCAGAAAGTAAGGGATGCCGTAACGGTTTACGGCATCCCTTTCGATGCTACTGACTCCGTCCGAAGCGCCAGTCGAACTCCAGAGAATAGGAGCGCCCGTACTGGTTGAAGCTTAAGTAGTTGTAGTACGGCCATGCGGTCCATGTTGAATCGGATGGCGGCATTGAATTTTTGATGTTGTTGACGATGCCACTGATCTTCATGTCGTCCGTGATGTTATAAGTGAGGCTCGCGTTGTAGAGCATCCATGGCGCCACTGTGCCGGAGCACACAACGTAATTCGACGATGCATGACCGCACGGCGTAGCGTAACCTGGTGTGTTGAACTGGGCCCAGTAGTTCGGCGTCTTGCCGAAGCGCGTGCCGTATAGAGTGGTCGAGAACCTGTCGATGTTCCATGTGATCGACGCATTGCCGATGTTCTTGAATTCCGTCGAGTAGTAAGGGCTAGTCAGCAAATTGATCGTCGGATCCGTGGGATATCGTTCCGATGAATGCTTGAGGGTCACATTGTATTGGGCGGCTAACGCCACGTCCCCCCACCGCCCAAGGTCACGGTGATAGTGCGCCGATGCCAAGATGCCCGAAACGTGCTCGTTCGAGATATTGATCGGGAACACAGTGAGCTGCTGAATCGCATAGGCATTGGGACCCGAAGTAGCAGGGCTGCGCGTCACCTGCGACAGCGCGGCTACGCATGTCAGCGAATTAATATCGAGCTGGCCCAGGCGGCAGGCTGATTCGTCTCTGAGCAACTGGTCGATGCTTTGCACCGTTACTTCATTCTTGATCTTGACGTTGTAGTAATCGGCTTTGAGGTCAAAATCCGCCGTTGGCGACCACACCCCGCCGAAACCGAAAGACTTGGCCGTGATTGACTTCAGCTCAGCATTGCCCTCACGTATAGCATTGAGGTCCTGATTTGCATAGTAATCGCAATCGCCGAGCGCCTTGCCTGGTTCGACTTTCGCACAGCGGAAATAATCGGTGTTTCCCTGCTGGAAGAAGCCGCTCTTTCCACCGAATGTGTACGCCATGTCTGGCGCGCGGAAAGCGGTCGCATAGTTGCCGCGGAATAGCAGAGCATCCGTCGGGCGGAATTCCAGTCCTAGTTTGTAGGTGACTTTATCGTCGCCGCCCCCAACGTTCTGGTTACCATAGCGGTCATAACGCACCGAGCCATCCGCGGTAAGCGTGCTCAGGATCGGCACACGCAGTTCGGCAGCGGTCGCCCAGTTGTTGCGATATCCGCCGCCGGATGTTCCGGTGCGCAAGTAAAACTCGTTATTGAGGATGCGAGGATCTGCAGGATTCTGCCAGGACTGATTACCAACCTGTAATACGCCGGCAAACCCCGCCGAACCCGCAGGCACGCTGAACAGGTCCGTATTGTTGACCTGAATATTCGCATTCTGCGTCCAGGTAGATGCCTTACTGGGGCTCAAACCCACAAAGGTAGCGTACTGGGCCGGCGAAATCGCCTTATAGAAGTTCGCGTCGTTGGGCTTGTAAATTGGGTAGCCGTAGTAGGTACCCAGCTGAGGTCCGAGGAACTGTTGTTCGAAGAACTTGTTGACGGCGCTCGTCAGTGGCCAGTAAAACTTGTCCGTCAGATTCGTCTGCGAACGCGCGTAAAAGATGTCATAGTCCCAATTGGAACCCACTGTTCCTCGCACTCCGCCCCAGGCGCTGTAGCTGCGGACGAGTTCACGATCAGTGGACAAGTTCGGGTCGCCTGCCTCTTCCGGCGCAAATTCGCGCTGGTACAAATCCAACGTGTTCGTATTGGCGTTCATGATCAGGCCGTTCGGACCTGGTGCCTGCCACAGGTAGGCGCCTGTACCTATTCCTACCGAGCTGACGCTGTAAAGGACGTTGCCATACAACTCCGCGTTGTCGTTGAACTTGTATTTCAGATTCAGATATGCCGTGCCGGTACGGTTTTTGTTCAACAGCGAATATTGCCCGTTTTGATTCTTGCTGCCGCAGTAATAACCACTACCCGGACGATGCTCGCGATCCGTCGTTCCACCGAATAGATTGGCAAGCCCAGCACAAGCATCACCCGGATCGGTATAGCCCTGGTACGCGAAGTCCGGGAGGCTAAAGGAGTAATGCAGAAACTCGCGCAAGCCGTAGCGCAATTCCGGGTCCGGGTCAGAAAGCGTAGTGCCCGCATCGCGATCAGCAGCATAGATTGGCTTCTGGTTGTTGAATTGTAGGCCGAAGGTCGCGGTCAAGTCGCCCCAGGTTTTTCCACCGATGAATTCCACTCGCTGATTGCTGCCACCACCGTCGCTGTAACCGCCTGCGCGAACGTTGAGCTCGTAGCCATCGATCTTGTCCTTAAGAATGATGTTGACGACGCCGGCAATTGCGCTGGAGCCATAAATCGACGACTGGTTGCCCGGCAGGATGTCGATATGGTCGACCATGCCGACGGGAATATTCGCCAGATCGACAAAGTTGCTGACCCCGTTGTACAGCAATGGATAGTCAGCGAGCGGATGACCGTTAATCAGGAAGAGCGTAAATCCAGGATCCAGCCCCAACAGGCTGATCGTGTTAGCGCCAGCAGTGAACCCGCCGAAGCCCGCCACCTGGGCATCCTGCACCGCGCCAGTTGCAATCGGCTGCGCGCGCAACGCATCGTATACAGTGCCGAAACCCGCTCTCTCCAGCTGTTGCGTCGAGATCGTGATTACGGGCGAGGCCGTTTCGACCTGGGCCTGAGGAATTAGTGAGCCTGTTACGACGACGGTTTGCAGCTGCTCATTTTGTTTGTGTTCTTTTTGTTCCGCCGGAGGCGAGGCAAGCTGATCTTGCGAGGTTTGGGCGTGCGCGCCTGGCACTGCGAGCGTCGCGTAGAGGGCCACAAGGATTGACGACACAATTCGGAGCTGTCTCATGATGTTTCCTTAAGAATTGAAAGGACAGTAGCCAACTGTACGGCAGTTTTTTTGCCGCACTGAACGAAAGTTTTACTTGTCGACACATCCTGAGCTTCGGAGCAGCGCTGGCGCTACCATTATTTTGTCCAGTTCTGTATTCGTTCTCATTGGCGCTAACTTAGTGAATGTCGTGTATAGTTCTCGCCTTCTCCTGATACTAATTGCGGGTCGTGAAGCGTTGCGCCTTGAACTAGAACGCTTTTGGCGCTACTGCGCGATTTCGTACGCGGCCGGGTCTGTACTCGTCGTGCTGGGTGCTACGCAAGTTCATGCGCAGTACGCCGTATTCCGGCGTGAGGAGGTATCCTGGTCAGATTGCTTCATCTGGGCAGGGGTGCAGTGGTATACCTGGGCACCCTTGGTGCCCATCGTGGCAGTCTTTTCGCAGCGCTATCGCTTTGATGGCACGAGCGCTGTATTCAAGAGCGCGACGCTGCATTCGATGTTTGCTCTCGTATTCTGTATCGCGCATTCTTTCATGCAAGCCCTTGGAGTCAGAATATTTGCGTCCGCGATCTTTCCGTCGCCGGACCAAGGTCTTCGCGCAAGTGTCTTGCGAATATTGATTTCGCAAATTCACTGGCAGCTCATGAGCTACGCCATGATTGTTGCTACCGTGCACTTCGCGCTCTATCTGCGCAGATCGCAGGCCGAGTCAATAGCCAGAAAGGAATCGCAGCTTCATGCTGTTCGCGCCCAACTTGCAACGCTGAAGAAGCAGATGCAGCCGCATTTTTTGTTCAACAGCCTGAACGCTTTGGTGTCGATGCTCCAGGAGGGCTCAGGTGCTCAACAATTTGCGATCCGGCTCGCTGACATGCTGAGGATCATTTTGAGAGATTCTGAGCGAGCTACGGCAAGCCTCCGAGAAGAGATGCATCTCGTAGAGATTTACCTCGAGATCGAGCGCGCTCGTTTTGGTAGCCGGCTCGCGGCGAAGATCGAAATTCCTTCAGAGCTTCTTGAAACTAGGCTGCCCTCACTCTTATTACAACCCTTAATTGAAAATGCCATTACGCATGGCATAGGCCAAAGCTCGGGCCTCGGTGATATTGTCATCCGCGCGAATCGGACAGCAGAAATTATGACAATTGAAATCACAAATTCCTGCGCACCAGTGGAGGCGAAATCGCTAGAGACTAGCGGAATTACATTTTCAAACTGCAGGAGACGCCTGGCCTTGCTCTATGGGCCGACGGCTTCGTTTGAGGCGGCGCATGTCCGGCCGACATGTTTCCGCACAGCAATAGCTGTGCCGCTCTCGCAATGACTTATGCAGCTATATCGCACTTTGGTCGTAGAAGACGAGGATCTTGCGCGATCGCGACTTGCTCGACTCGTTCGCGAGCATGAGCTGCTTGAACTAGTTGGCGCATGTCGAGACGGCAGGGAGGCGCTTGAGTGTATCGACGACCAGGACGTGGAGATCGCTCTCCTGGACATCGAAATGCCGGGACTTGATGGTCTATCCGTAGCGCGCCAGTTGGTGGATCGTGAGCCGTGCGCTCCGATGCTCATATTTGTTACGGCGCATGCGAAGTTCGCCGTTGAGGCTTTCGGAGTGCAGGCAGTCGATTATCTATTGAAGCCTTTTGATCAAAACTATTTTAATCGCGCAATACGCGCCACGGTAGCGCGGATCGACGGCATGAGAGCTATCGAACAAAGGGAAAAGATTCGCAGCCTTGTTGGCGAGGCAGAACGTGAATCAAGTCTTTCCCTCGACGGCTCTCGAACTGTGGGGCGTGTTGTAGTGCGCGACAGGGGAAGATTGCATCTCATCCGGAGAGAGCAAGTGGACTGGTTTGAAGCAGAGGGGCGCAATTGCGTCTTGCATTGCGACCATAAAGTGCACCGCGTGCCAGGCCCGCTCGCCGACGTTGTGAGGAGCCTGGGACCGCAATCGTTCGTGCAGGTCAACCGTTCTTCTTTTCTCAACATCGAGCGCATCGGGGAGTTGCAGGAAATGTTCAAAGGAAATCTGACGGCAGTGCTCAAGAATGGAGATGAAGTGCAGATCAGCCGTCGCTACCGCTCGAACGTAATGCAGTGTTTGGCTGGCAAATGATCGATTCTACGCGCTTGTGCATTGTCCCTCGGGTGCACATTTTCCGAGCACTCAGTGCGAGTCTGTTGACATTGCTGATTGGCGTCGGGGGCATTGCGGCGGCTTTGGGACCACCGCCGCCGACGCGTCGTGGTGATGACTCTGACACAAGATTCGGAGTCACTATTGCCGATCCTTACCGCTGGCTGGAGGCATCCGACTCATTGGAAGTGCAGAAATGGACGCAAGCGCAGAACAAATACGCCAGTGAGTATCTTTCCAATGCAACTGCTTCTGCGGACCTGTCGAAACGAATCTCAGAGCTAGCAGCCGGGCCTCCCCCCCGTTCCGTCCCAAAGATCGCGAACGGAAAGATATTCTTTTTGCAGCGCCAATTGGCTGGAGAGTGGCCGTCGTTAATGGAGACGTCATTCTCGAGTAGCGAGTTGGTCGTCGTTGCTGCTCCTAGCAAAGATGAATCCGCAATTGTCGACTATTCGCCAACTCCCAGTGGTCGGTACGTCGCCGTCGGGAGGGCTTTGAGCGGCCACGAAACACTTTCGATCGATATCTACGACCTCGAAACAAAGCGGATACGTGAAAGCATCCCTGAATCAGCGAACGTGGTTTCTGCGACGCTCGCGTGGGATGTTGATGAAAAGGGTTTCTATTATGTCCGAGCGCCCGTGAAATCTCAGAACGATGCGGCTCTTCTGGATCGGGCCATATACCACCACGCTCTCGGCACCGACATTAAAATCGACAAATTAAGCTTTAGCCGGGGCTTTTCCCCATTGGTAGATTTGCGCCAGCCCACGGCGGAATTTGAGTTAATTGCTTCGTCGGATTCCGGGCGGCTAGCCTTATTCACATCGATAGGCGATAGCACCTCGAATTCCGTCTATTTGCGCCGCGAAAACACATGGCGGCGAATTCTTGATGAGAGCGCGGCGGTTCGCGAAGGAGTCTGGGCAAAAGATCGGCTACTCGTACTGGCAAGCGGAGCATTTCCTCGTGGACATGTGCTCGGGATATCTCCCGAAGGTAACGTATCGGAGGTGCTGCCACAGGGTGACAGTGTCATTCAACATATTTCTCCGTGCGGCGATGGCTTTCTGCTGACACGGAGTTGGGGTTTCGACTGGAAGATTGAGCATTACTCACGGGCGGGCAAGCTAATTCGTGTGCTCGACCTTCCGACACGTGATATTGGTATTGACGGTATAGGATCCGCGATAGGAGCCGCCAGCGCGATCATTGCCTATTCCGGATGGACGGTGTCTCCTCGGTGGAAGCGCTATGACGCCGATAGCGGGTCGCTACGCCCGCTTTTCGAGATGAAGGCCGATGGTGGCTACGCTGGTGTTTCGATTCATCACATCAACGCGGTTTCGGAAGATTCCACCACTATACCTATAACGCTCTTCAGCAAGAACAATAGGATGCCTGGTGAGAAATCTCCGACGATATTGTTTGCTTATGGAGCCTACGGTGTTTCGCTTCGCCCTCGTTTCCTAGGAACGCGATTGGCCTGGATTGAACGAGGAGGCATGTATGCGGAAGCGATTATTCGCGGTGGCGGAGAGTTTGGAGAAGATTGGCGAGAGCATGGGTTCAAACTAAACAAAATTAAAGGTACGCAAGATTTCAGTGCGGCGACACATTTGCTTCTCGATCAAAATTGGACGGACATCGAGCATCTTGGAATCGAAGGGCAGAGTGCCGGCGGCCTTATTATCGGCGCTGCGATCACCCAACACCCCGAATCGTACCGAGCCGCATCTGGTGCGGTTGGTGTTTATGACCTGTTACGCAACGAGACGTTCGCGAGCGGCCGCTTCACGGCGGGGGAGTTCGGAAGCATCAGCGATCAGGACGAGTTTCGAGCAATGCTCACATATTCTCCGCTGCAGCACGTTGTAACTGGCGCAAAATATCCGGCAGTCTTATTTGAAGCTGCCGATATGGACGAACTCGTGGCGCCCTGGCAATCCCGTAAATTCGCCGCGGCATTGCAGAACGCAACAACGTCAACTCGGCCCGTGCTCTTGCTTACGCGGCTTGGATCCGGGCACGGAAGGTCGACATCGTTTTCAGAGCACGTGGACGATGAGACGTTCGTCCTGAGTTTCTTTGCCAAAGAGTTGGGACTCCCGGCAGGCCCGGGTTAACCCAAGACGCTGACTAAGGGATTTTTCATGCGCGTAGCAGGTCAGAAATTAGACGTTTCAGGCGCTCACGATCGTTTAGTACGCGTTCGATTCGCGCCAGCAAGCCGTCAGGCACAGTGGAATAGGTCGACTGAATGCTGGCGAGATTCGTAGTGCTAAGCCCCAGATCGCGGCGGACTGCTTCAGGGGCTTTGCCTGCGCGTAGACTCCTTATCGCGCGTATACAGTTTAGATCGAGTGGGGCTCTCATGTTGATTCCTCGGTCGCCGTGTTGCAAAAGATTAGGCTGCTATATCGGGTGAGACAAAGATCGGTTGTGCCCGCCACCTGACGAACTCCGTGGGAGTTGAGCCAAAACTTCGATGGAAGGCAGAGGTAAAGTGGCTGTGGCTTGAAAAGCCGACATGGATGGCGATATCTCCTATATCAGAGCGCGTCTCCTCCATTAGGAAAAGACCTTTTCTCAGCCGCAGCTCTCTTCGGTAGTCGCCGGGTAGCAACCCAGTGGCATCGTGAAAAGCGCGGACGAGGTGGCATTGCGAACAATGCACCGCGTCCGCGATTTTTCTGAACGACAGGTCGGTTAGGAACTCTCGAGCCAAGAGGAGCTTCGCGTCTTCTGCGATCTGCATGCGACGCTTGACGCAGGTTGGCCGGAGACTTCTGCTGCCTTCCTGACGCTGACGCCAGTGTGTGACTGTGTCGCTAATTAGGTTCCGAACAAAGGTCAAGAGCGCGGCTTCCAGATACTGTGATTCGACTGCGCGCGGCGGGTTTACGAATGCTGTGAAGAGCTGCCTTTGGGTGATGAAGTGAGAGGGCCAAAGGGGCGCGTATGCTGGAACCTCATGCTTATATAGATTCGAGACCCCGATGAATTGGAGCAGGTCAGGGTGGATTGCGATCCACTCGTACTCGCCCCCTTCACTGGCCAGAGCCTCTCGTATGCAGGATTGTCCAGGAAGATGGAACGTAACTTCATTCGATGTGACGATTACCGGGCTGTGTGTTCCAATTGTGACGCGCATGCTGCGTCGATAGAACGAAACATAGAAGAAGTTGCCCGGTCCACGATCCGTGAACGAGCCAAAAGTTTGCGTGTTGCGACTTGAGCCTAAGGAAAGTTTTCTGGTATTCCGGAGGATTTTGTCCTGGCCTTCAAAGGAAGGTCCTGACTTGGCGCTCGCTTCGATCTCGCGCGATTCCAGGGTCGTTAAATACTTCTGCTCGATTTGCTGAAAACTGGTCTTTCCAAGCGGTCTGGTCCGTTGTATTTGCTGAGTGCTCTTCATTGTTTCCGGCAAGACTGGCTTGCTAGTGGGATGCTCAATGAGCGCAACAATGAATAAATGCACGTCAGCAGCGGAAGTAACCCGCACGAAGCGGTCGTTATGGCGACATGAGCGGTAATATTTCAGGAATGAACTATTGCACTCTCGGGCCTATTGGAACCGAGTGAATAGGTGATAGCGCGCCGGAAGCCAGCGGGATACTCTGCAGACGCGGTCCCGAATATCAAGATTGAAGAGCGATGGCGGAAACTGAATTCGAATGCGGCGCTCCGCACGGTACGCGGGTAGATCGGGATATTCGCATCCGCCTCGTACGCATGGAAATCGACAATCGCTACTATTCGATCTCATCTTGGAGGCATTTAGCCACTGTTGCGCAGATGTCTCCAGAGGCTTTAGCGCGTTCTTTCGAGAGGGCCTACGGTTTATCGCCTCGCCAATATCTGCTTCGTGTGCGTGTTCAGCGCGCAAAGAGGCTCATTCAGCATTCCCGTCAGCCTTTGGAGGTGATCTCTACTGCCGTCGGATTCAGCTCAACTCTCCGCATGGAGAGTGCATTCCTTGAAATCGAGAAAGAATCCGTGTCGAGATACTGCCAAGCCATGCCGTCTGATTCGGCGAGCCGATCGATCGCAGTGAACGGAGTATGAGGCGCAGACAATCAACGCTGGATACAACCCCGAAACAGATTTCGACGGCTCCAGAAGTACTGCGATGATGATCGACTGAACTGCCAGCCAACATCAAAGTGGCGGCCGTATATGGTTTACCCAGAGCTGCACGGACGGATGCTCCCAATGTTCTTGCGCGTAATCTGCTAGCCGCTGAGGTATAGGGTCGCCGTGCAATCGAAGTCGGTTCAAGATCAATGCGAGATCGACGTCCGCAATGGTCCATTCTCCACATAGGTAGTTCGATTTTTGCAGGATGAGTGAGTCTGCTGCCGCAATAAGTTTCTCCATCGCAGCTTGTGCAGCTGGGGACAGCTCAGGACAGCGAACACCATAGAAGATCACATCTGTTGTACGCTCCTGACGAAGCGGAAGTAAATCGCTTCTGAGCCAGGCTTGAACCTAGCGTGCACGCGCACGCTGGCGAGCATCTGATGGGTAAAGGCGTTCGCCAATATTCGGGAACGCATCCTCAAGATACTCTGCGATCGCGGACGACTCAGATAAGCAGAACTGACCGTATACCAAAGTTGGAACACGTCGTGTAATGGATTTACGGGCAAATTCCTCTCGGAGGATCTCTGCCGAGTTCAAGTCCACCGTCTTGATATCAAATGGAAGCGCTTTCTCCGTTAGCGATATAAAGGCAGACATCGCGTAGGGGCTTGCGAACTGTACATCGACGTGCAAAAGAAAGTCTTCTACTTGCATGTTCAATCCCGAGGTCTTTTGCCTCAATCGAAATCTGGTTTTACGGTCAGAAGGCGAAGGGCATCCGCCGTCGAATTCGTGACAGCCCATAAGAAGGAAGTACTCTGACACGTTAGGCCGGTTTCGCAGAGCAATCTAGCTAGGGGACCGTGTTGATCGGCCCCGCTATGAGAGTGACGCCCGCATTGGCCCCAGCCGTACCGCTGGTCTGCGTCGCACTGATCTCGGTGTTGGCATTCGCATGGCCGCCAAAATTGACCAATTGAGCAACCGCGCCTGCCGCGGCAATGTTGTAGTACATCCATGGCTCGTTGCCACTAAAGCCAGGATAGTCGGCGCACCCTGGCCCGCTCTTGATTGTGTTGCCGTGAACTTCGGCGCGAACTTCCGCCGGAGAACCCTGGTTGTCCGCAGCAATATAGATGTCGTCGAGCGCGAACCCCGTCGTATCGTTATTGTTTACGTCGTTGTTGACGATGGTAATGTCAGAAACCGTAACTGGTTGTCCCGTCGCCACCGGCCCAAGCGTTTCGACGTCAATCCCGCGCGACCCTGGGGTCTGCCGCACCACGTTGTTCACGATCGTCAGCGTACCTACCGTCTTGCCTTGCAGGAATACTCGGATGCCAGGTCCTCCTGTCGAACCGGAACCCGTAACCGCGGCATTGCCGACATGGTTGCCGTCGATACGGCCCTTTAGCGTGCCGCCCGAAGCGGTAGATGAAGAGAATACATTGATCGTCGGACCGACGTTGCCCGTGATCGACGTATTGTTCAGCATGTGAAATGTGATGTTTCCACCACCGAATTGATCGAAATCTGTGGCCGTGTTCCCGTTGTTGGTGAACGTACTGCCGCTGACTTGGAAGTTTCCGATTGTTGCGGTGTCGCCAGCTTGAACCTGCAATCCGGAAGCGAAGTTGCTCGAGAACGTACTTCCGGAGATCGTTGCGTTTGTCAAAGTAGCCGTCCCGTGGATCACGGTGAGAAATCCGTTATCGGCGGTAGCAAAGGCATTATTCGTACTGCCGAACGTGCCTCCCGAAACCGAGAGTGAAGCGAGCGTGGCACTCGTGTTGTCGACCCAAACATTATTAGCGGTCGAACCGGTGACAGTCGTATTGGTGAGCGTCGCCGAGCCCTGCAGCTCGGTCATCTTGACGCCCTGGTGATTCGCGGAGGCGCCGCTGTTGGTAACGCTCACATTAGTTAGACTCAGACCGTTGACACTGGCACCATTGATTCCGTCTGACGCGCAGCTTGCCACATTCATCCAGCTCAGATGGACATTAGCGGTGCTGATCAAGGCGATGCCGTTTCCAGTCGTCTTCTGAATTGTTCCGCCTGACCCCGCCGAGCCAGTTCCGCTGACCACCAAGCCGCCTGCCGAGCCCGTATTGTTGAGCACGATGCCATTTGTCGGGCCGGACGCTGCGGTGCCGGCGCTGATGCTGCGGAAAGTCATTCCGCCGCTGGCGATGTTTGTGTTCGCGACATTCAGCGCCGTGCTCGTCGTGGTCGCGATCGTATTGATGCCAGTTGCCGCCACCGTGCCACCAGCTGTCAACGCAATGCCCGGGCCCGTCGAATTGGTCACTGCAACGTCGACCATTGCGAATGTTCCAACATTGGCACTGCCGATCAGCGCTGTGCCAGTTGCATTACCCAGGGTGAGGCCGTTCACCGTGTTGCCCGAACCGAGCGTGACTGTGTTGCCGGTCGCAGTAATCGAAACCTTGTTTGGTGATCCGCCGCCAGTACCGGGCAGCGGCGCCTGACTTGTGCCCATCGCGACGCCGGCGATTGAGGCGAGGCCTGTGGTCGCATCCTGTCCGATCAGCTTCTGGCCATTGAGCAGTGTGGTCGGCCCCGTGTAACCGGTCACACTGTCGTAGAGGAAGATGTTGGCGTTGGCCGCCGGGTGCAGACCCGTTCCGTTGTTGACCGCCTGGAACGCGGCCAGGGTGTTGAATGGCGACGACAGTCTTCCATCGCCGGCCGGGGCGTTGTTGTTGATGAACCAGATGATGCCGGAGACCGGGATGCTGGCGGTTGCGGTGGAACTGCCGTTCGCGTTATTGATCGTGTAGGTGAACGTGTCCGTACCGGTAAACCCGGCGGGCGGGTTGTACGTGAATCGGCCGACGCCTGCTCCGGACGTTGTCATCGATATCGTGCCGCCGTTGGCACTGGTCGCATCGAACGCACTGATCGTTACCGCGGTGTGGAATTGATCGTTCGTCGTTACGCTGTAGGGGATCAACGAAGAATCGGCCGAAACGTTTCCGACCAGGGTCTCGGGATATGTGTCGCTGACGGCGACAGGCTTCACAGCAAACGAGAACATATAGTCGGCTGCCATGAAGGTGTTGTTGATCGAACTGACCACCGTGTGATCCACCGTCACCGTGCAGACGCTATCGAACGGCAAGTTCGTCGTCGGATGCAGCACATAGCTTGTGGCAGGCGACGCCGGCGTTACGGTGAAGCTCGGCGCTGCGCCCGGCGTGCACGACAACAGGAACGGCGTGCCGGTGGTTGCGGCCGACTTGCTGAAGTTGATCGTGATCGTGCTGTTGAGCGCCACGTTCATCGCGCTGTTGGTCGGCACGGAGCTCGTCACGGTCGGTGGCGCATCGACCAATATCGATTGCTGCACCTGGGGTGCGGCGTTGTAGTTGGTATTGCCTGCCTGGTTCGCATTGATCGTGCACGTGCCATCGGCGGTGTACGTCACCGTGGAACCGGAGGTCGAGCCGGAGATGGAGCAGATTCCTGTGGATGCTGCAGCGATCGTGAGCACGACAGGCAAGCCGGAACTGGCCGTGGCGGTCACGACATATCCCGCGTCGCCCGGTTTGACCTTGACCGGTGCAGTGGAAGCGAACGTGATCGTCTGATCGCCCTTGGCCACCGCAAACGTTTGCTTGACCTGGGCGGCGGCGTTGTAATTGGCATTGCCTGCCTGATCGGCATCGATCACGCAGCTGCCGGCGCCGGTGAACGATACGGTGCTGCCACTGGTGCTGCTGCTGAGCGAACACACGCCCGTGGCCGTCGCATCGATCGTGAGTGTGACGGGCAATCCGGAGGTTGCTGTGGCGGTCACGACATAGCCGGCTCCGGCCACCTTGGCACCGACCGGGGCCGTGGAGGTGAAGCTTACGGTCTGGTCGCCCTTGGCCACCGAGAAGGTCTGCTGCACCTGAGTGGCCGCGTTGTAGTTAACGCTGCCGGCTTGATTGACATCGATGACGCACGCACCAAACGCGGTGAACGATACCGTGCTGCCGCTCGTGCTGCCGCTGATCGAACAGATCGACGTCGCGGTCGCGTCAATGGACAACGTCACTGGCAAACCGGAGCTTGCCGTCGCCGTTACGGTGTAGGCAGGTCCAGCCACCTTGGCGCCGACCGGCGCCGTGGAGGTGAAGCTGACCGTCTGGTCGCCCTTGGCTACCAGGAACGATTGCAGCGCCTGGGGTGCTGCGTTGAAGTTGCCGTCGCCGGCCTGATTGGCGTCGATCTGACACGTGCCGGCGCCGATAAACGACACTGTGCTGCCGCTGGTGCTGCCACTGATCGAACACACGGCAGTGGCAGACGCATCGATTGTGAGCGCCACGGGCAAGCCGGAACTGGCCGTAGCAGTCACAACGTAACCGGCTGCGGCCACCTTGGCATTGACGGGTGCCGTGGAAGTAAAGCCGATCGTCTGGTCGGCCTTGGCGACCGAGAACGACTGATTGGCCTGCGGTGCCGCGTTGTAATTGACGCTGCCTGCCTGATCCGCATCGATCTTGCAGGTACCCGAACCGATGAACGACACGCTACTGCCGCTCGTATTGCCGCTGAGCGAGCACACGCTCGTGGCCGTCACATCGATCGTCAAAGCCACCGGCAATCCGGAAGATGCTGTGGCCGTGACGACATACGTCGGACCACCGACCGTCTCACCCACGGGAGCGGTGGAGGTAAAGCTGGTCGTCTGATCGCCGATGGCGACTGCGAACGACTGGAACACCTGCGGTGCTGGATTCCAATTGGTGTTGCCGGCTTGATCGGCGAGCACCTTGCAGGTGCCCACGCCAATGAACGAGACGGTCGAACCGGTGATCGAGCACACCGTGGTCGAACCCGGATCGATCGATAGAGCCAATGGCAAACCCGAGCTCGCCGTTGCCACAAAGGCATAGGTCGGCCCGCCCACTTTGGCGCTGGCCGGCGCGGTCGAGCTGATCGTGATCGTCTGGTTGCCCTTGCCAACAGCAAAGGATTGGTTCACTTGCGGCGCCGCATTGTAATTGCTGTCGCCGGCCTGATCGGCATTGACCTGACACGTACCGACGGCGGTGAAGGAGACGTTGTCGCTCGCGTCGATCGTACAGACCGAGGTTGTGGCGGAATCGATTGTGAAGGTGACGGTAAGACCTGAGCTCGCCGTTGCCGTCACATGATATGCGGTGCCACCGACTGTGGCTGCGGCAGGCACAGTAGAGGCAAACGTGATCGTTTGATCGCCCACGTCAACGGAGAAGCTCTGCTGCACCTGCGGTGCCGGGTTGTAGTTGGCATCGCCAAGCTGGTTCGCATCAATGACACACGTGCCGATCGGTGCGTGGAACGTGACAACGGCACCGGCGATGGAGCAACCGGAAGCGGAAGTTCCGTCGATCGTGAAGACGACCGGATTGAGCGAGGCGCCGCCGGTGGCCATGACGGTATAGCTCGGGCCGTCCACCGCGGCGGCGGCCGGTGCCGTTGACGTGAAGCTGATCGCTTGATTGGCTTTGCCGATCGTGACCGGCTGTTGCGCCTGCGGAGCGGGATTGTAGTTGGCGTTGCCGCCCTGATCGGCATCGATGAGGCAGGTACCGGCCGCATTGAACGTGACGACGCCACCGCTGATCGAGCAGATGCTCGTGGTGGTACCGTCGATCGTGATGTTCACCGGCAAACCGGATGTCGCGGTGGCCAGTGGCGTGTACTGGCTGCCCACAGTCGCGCCGGGCGGCGCACTCGTCGTGAAGCTGATGGTCTGGTTGCCGGGACCCACGCTAAAGCTCTGCGGTACTTGTGGGGCCGCGTTGTAATTGACATTGCCGGCCTGATCGGCATCGATCACGCAGGTGCCCGCACCGATGAACGATACAGTGCTGCCGGCGATGGAGCACACGCTGGCCGAGGACGCATTGATGGTGAACGTGACGGCCAGACCGGAAGTGGCAGTCGCGATTGCGGTGTACGTCGGACCGCCAACGACCGCGGCGGCCGGCGCCGTGGACGTGAAGCTGATCGTCTGGTCACCCTTGCCAACGAGGAAGCTTTGTTGCTTCTGCGGCGCGGCGGCATAGGTACCATTGCCGGCTTGGTTGGCATCGATGACGCAGTTGCCTGCGCCGATGAACGATACCGTGCTGCCGGGCAGGGAACAGATGCTCGTCGCGGTCGCATCGATCGTGAGCGTCACGGCTAGGCCTGAGCTTGCAGTAGCCGTTACGTTATAGGTGGCTCCGCCGACAGTCGACCCGACCGGTGCAGTCGAAGAGAACGTAATCGTCTGCGCGGTCAGAGCCACACCGAAGGACTGGCTGGCCTGGGGCGCGGCATTCCAGTTCACATCACCGGCCTGATCCGCATCGATGATGCAGGTACCTGAGCCGATGAACGACACGGTAGATCCGGCGATCGAGCACACGCTCGTGGCGGTCGCATCGATCGAGAAGGTTACCGGCAGGCTGGAAGTTGCCGTTGCCGTCACGTTGTAGGTCGGTGCGCCCACGGACGGATTGCCTGGCGGCACCGAGGTAAATGTGATCGTCTGATTACCCTTGCCCACGGCAAAGGTCTGTTTGACCTGCGGTGCTGCATTGAAGCTCGCATTGCCTGCCTGGTCGGCATCGATGACGCAGGAGCCGGCGGTCAGGAATGAAACGGTCGAGCCGCTGATCGAGCACACGCTCGTCGCGGTGGCGTCGATCGAGAATGCTACGGGCAATCCGGAGGTTGCCGTTGCGCTGACATTGTAAGCGGGGCCATTCACGGCAGCGGTGCCCGGGGGCACGGAGGTGAACGTGATCGTTTGATTGCCCACGCCCACATCCAGCGCATATGTACGCCCGCCCGTACAGCCGTTCGTATCCGATGCCGTGACCGTCATGAGGAAATTGCCGGCGGTAGTGGGGGTGCCGGAGAACTGGCCGCTGGAAGCATTGATCGACAGTCCCGAACCGACCGGGAGACCGCTGGAGATATCGTAGCTATAGGGCGGACCCAGACTGCCGCTGGCCGAGAACGCGACCGGACCGTAAGCGGTTCCTGCCGTAGCAGGCTCGAGTGTAGCGCTCGGAGCAAGCGTAATGGAGTTGCACGAGGGTGCGGCCTGGGCGACCAGGTTGAAGCCGGCCAGGGCAAAGAGAATGACGATCCGGCAGAAACGCTTATTCATGGTCGTTCTGCCTTACTCGACGTCGAACGATTGCAGACGCACCGGCGTCGTGGCATTGAGCACCAGGTGTTCCGCGTCGAACTCGACCACATAGCTACTCGTGCTCGGCGCGCCACCGTTGACCTGACGCAGATACGCGCGAATCTGGGCGCTGGATGCCGTCACTGGAGCCCCGGGGGGAATAAAACTCGCATCCCCGAGCAGATACCAGGTCGTATCCGAGCCCGTACCGGCGATCAGCGTGCGACCTTGTGTACCGCCACCGATAAATCCCGAACACCCGGCCCCAGAGAACAGGCGCATCTCTAAGGTAGCGTTAATACTCGCATCTGTCGTTGTTGCCGACGGAACACGGACGTTGATCCCGTAATTAATCAGACTGATAGAAGTGGAGGAAAAATCCACGCACTGCGCAATGCCCGATGCGGCATTGGCCGCGGGCTGACTCGTGTCGATTGTCACGCGGCCGGAGCCGGACGTCGGACTGTTGTTGATGTCGACGGTGCCGAGGAAAGCCGACGCACCCGCCCCGTTAGGGTCCGGAGGCGAAGACTGATACTGCACCCACGGAGACAACTGCGTATCGAAGTTCGGATTTGGCGTTATGTTTTGGGCCAGCACCAAACGACCCCAAAGCACCAGAATGATTCCCAACCAGATCGCGCAAAAGGCAGGGGATGACGCATCGTGTTTCGCCGACGCCCCGATATGCCAACTCATGCTGCCCCCTAATGACACTGATTTTTTGCGCGCCAACTATAGTGCCTTTGACATCATAATTCACAAAATATATTAAATAGTGAACAAAAAAATGACAATGCACCCTTACTTCGCGCACTGGCCGCACTCGCTTAAAAAGATTATGTTGCCAGTACCTATCTAGACGGGCGCGATATGTATCCGAACTGGATTTGTACGGTCTTTTTTGCAGCTTCGGCGAGTTCTTTTGCGGCGGAGTCAGCGCCCATGAGAGACGGGGTGCTCGGCAATTGGGTCGGAGATGAGACGTACGAGGCGACGCGCAAGCCGATCGCAATACAGATCTCGATTCATCCGCAGAAGCACGTGCTCACAATGTTCTATGACAACCCGCAGATGAAGTTCCATCATATGGGGCCGATGCCACTTACCCAAGACGGCCAGTCCTACAAGAATCGATATTTCGATCTCACCCTATCATCCGATGGCGTTTGGCTCTCCGGCACGAAGTCTTTCGATGGTCATACTTTACGGGTCGATCTCCACCGCGGAGATTTGGCGGAGCAAAACCCTGCACCACAGATTTCAATCGCCGAAAGGCAACCTCTGTGGTCGTTCAAGAGCGGCGGTGAGATTTGGTCCTCGCCGGTTGTCAAAGATCGGACAGTCTATTTTGGCAGCAACGATCACTGCCTTTACGCGCTCGACACACGCGGCGGCAGTTTGCGCTGGCAACTGAAGACCGGCGGCGCCGTGGTCGGTTCGCCGAGCGTTGATCTCGAGACGGTCTATGTGCTTTCTGATGATGGTTATCTGTACAAACTCAGGTGCAACGACGGATTCATACTCTGGAAGTTTGATACGCGCGGAGGAGCTGTTGCGCGGGAGTGGAACTCCGGCGCCTATGATTACTTAGGATCTGCGGCAACTCGTGCAGAATCCACCATCTACGTCGGCAGTGCAGCGAATGCACTATACGCAGTCGACGCCGAGAGCGGGACCGAGCGTTGGCATTTCAGCACAAAGGGCAGCGTGCGCTCTATACCAGCTGTTGCGGACGGGCGTGTATTCTTCGGTAGCTACGATCATTTTGTGTACGCGCTCGATGCAAAGAGCGGCTTCTTGCTCTGGAAAAGCGATACGCTCGAGCCGGTCGTCTCCTCGCCAATCGTTGCGAGAGGTTTGGTTTACGTCGGCAGCCGTAGTTCGGATCTGTTTGCCTTTGATGCAGCGACCGGCGCGGTGCGCTGGGACTATTTTTTCTGGTCGTCATGGGTTGAATCGTCCGCACGCGTGCGTGGCGGGGTCCTCTACGTCGGCTCGTCAGACTACCAGCAGGTGTTCGCGCTCGATGCTGCTGATGGCAACGAGCGCTGGCGTAGCGACGTCGACGGTTCGGTATGGTCGACGCCAGCAGTCACAAGGGAGCGTGTCTATGTTGGAGTCGCGGGGGTGGCCGACTATTTCATCGCACATCACGGGGCCTTCTATGCGCTCAATCGTCATGATGGGAAAGCGGTTTGGCGCCATTCGTTTCCGCAACAGGGCACTACATGGGGTGTTGCTACATCACCGGCCGTCGCCGATGGGCGCGTCTATTTTGGGGCGCTCGACGGAACGTTCTACGCGTTTAGAGCCGACTAGCTCATACTTTGGGCCATCTGTGAGCAACGATGGCCGTTGACACTGGTCGCTCGTACAATCAATGCGGCGCCTTTTTGGGTGGAGGTAGTGCCGCATCTAGCTCAATCCGATATATGTTGCCGAGCCCGTTTCGTACGCCACGTACGGCGCCCGTGAATTCACGATAGGTCCATGGCTTCGTTCGTTCGTCCGTCGGAACGCCGCGTTCGCTAGTGAAGTACAGATATTTGCCGTCAGGAGTAACACGAGCAGTATAGTCGCGCGCCGCGCTGTTCACCGGTGCGGCAAGGTGCTGCAGCGGCTGCCAAACCTCATTTTGGCGATAACTCACGTAAAGGTCGCAGTCTCCCAGGGAATCCTCATGCCCGTAAGAACTAACGATCATGTATTTCTTGTCGGGATCTACGTAGACCTCCAGCGTCCCCCATTTTGGATTATTGATTGCATCGCCTACATTGGTCGGCACCTGGAACGAGCCGTTTTCCGAGCGGGCCTCCCAGACATCGAGAAAACCTTTGCTGCCGGGTCGGTCGGACGTGAAATATAGTGTTCCGTCGCGTGTAGTAACAGCGAAGTGCGAACCCCATTCGTCGCCATTGATCGGCGCGCCTAGGTTTTTAGGGTCGCTCCAACCATTTGCTGTTGCTTCTAGATACCAGAGATCGTAGTTCGAATGTACCTTGCCATCGGCGCGCGGTCGGTCGGAAACGAAATACAGGCGCTTCCCATCTGCAGATAAGGTCGGATCGTAGTCATGCCAGACGCCTGAAAACGAGGCGATTTGTGGTTTGTTCCATACACCCTTGCGATAGTACGAAACGAATATTGTGTCCAGGTGGTAGCGGGGCACCGACTTGCTGAACCAGAGCGTGCGTCCATCTGGCGAAAACTGGCCGCCGAATTCGTCGTCGTCAGTTGAAATCACGCCTTCGCCAAATAATTGTGGTTCGCGGATGGGCGTTGTGGAAGCCCAAGAGGGTAGGGAGGTTTCAGTGGCGGACACATCGAATGTGCCAGCTAAGACGTTCAATATCAGAATCGGCAGTACTAAATTTGTCATTGCTGTTTCTCCCTTGCCGAAGGTCTGAAGTGTTCGATCGCAGAAATCGGTACGCGGTAGATGTTGTCCCAGCCATTCAAGAGCCCATGCAGGTCGGCCTCGTATTGGTCGGTATTGAGCCGTCTCATGGGTAGCGAGACAAAACTTCGGTCACTGGCAAAATAGAGCCAGCGACCATCTGGAGATATCGTCGGCGTAAGCTCGCTGAAAGGCGAGTTGATCGGTGCGCCGAGATTGCGTGGCTCGCTCCAACCGTTTGCATTGTGGAAACTGATGTATAGATCGGTACGGTGATACGGCGCGCCTGCCGTTTCCATAGTGTCGGCGCGCCCAATCGACGCGAACACGAGATAGCTCTGATCGGGCGCCACCCCCGGCTGGCTTTCGTAACCCGGCGTATTGATCTCAAGGAGATTCTCCGGTTCGGCGTAGTGCCCTTCCGTCCAACGTGCGCGCCAGATATCGGACGCGCCCTTACCGCCTGGTCGACTCGAAGCAAAGTAGAGAGTTCCGTCGGCAGCCAGAGAAGGGTAGCTTTCGTTCGCGTCTGTGTTGATCGGCGCGCCAAGATTGCGCGGCTCGCTCCATCCGGCATCACCGCGGTGCGTTTCCCAGAGATCGAATGTTCCCGCCGGGCGCCGCGGTTCAGTCGGACGATCGGATGCAAAGACAATGCGATTGCCGTCGGAAGATACGGCCGTGCTGAAATCATTCCACGTTCCCGAGAATGTCGCGACTGCGGGCTCGATCCACCGCCCATCAACGCGGCGCGTCACGCAGATGATGCTGCGCGGTGTCGTATTTGTCGTCGGAGATCGTTTAGTGAACCACGCGGTATTCCCGTCAGGTGCGAAGGCGATGGCAAGTTCATCATCGCGTGTGGAGATCGTGCTGGCCCCGAAGATTTCCGGTTGCACACCGGTAGAGTTGGCAGCCCAGCCTTTCCCCCCGGTCAATATTGCCAATGCGCACAATGCTGCAAGACCGCAAGACTTAGACACAGCACACCTCCTGCTGCAATCGGTGGTGAAAACCTACATCTTCGACGTCGAGGCTGCATGTACTGGACGTCATGGTCGGTCCAGCGCTGACCTACATTTCCAGCGGGTCATGGTCTTTTTATTTACAAAAGCGCATGATTTGTGAATTAGTCGACGGAAAACCTGTGTAGATGCGTGAATACATAACTGTTCCATCGAGGTGAACTATGATCGCTACGCGTTTAACCGTGTTCGCAATCTGCATTGCTGTCTGCTGCGCTAATGCATCTGGTGAACAAATCGTATTCCCTAAGGGAGGTGACGCACGTGTCGACGGCAGCTTTATCCAGCCGTACAGGGTCAAATGGAAGCTCACAGGAAAAGGCAAGGACGGGACGACAAAGGACGGGGGCACGTGGTCTGACACGGTCTCCTTTATCGAGAAAGACGGGAAAGAGCTGATCGCGCGTAAGCAGATATGGAACTATGGTACCGGGACTGAAACTCACATCAGCTTGGTGGACCACAAGACACTTCTGCCACGGCTAACCGAATTCACGAGCACAGTCGGGATCTATTATCGCGTCGAGTATTCGGCGGATGGACAAACTGCGCGATACCAGCGCTCGCCGGCACCCGATGCCAATGCGAAGTCGTACAGCGTATCGTCGCCAATGGAGCAGGGTACGCTGAAGCTCGACTTTCCAATGTGGGATTACGACGGCGGTATGTGGGGATTGTTGCTTGCGGCATTTCCGCTTAGCGATGGGTATTCCGCTAAAATTCCAGTTTTCCATCTGGTCGATCCCGAAAAACACCCTGCATGGGTCGATTTCAAAGTGGAAGGAAAGGACAACGTACCGATCGGAGGTGGTACGCCCATCGAAGCCTGGCACGTCACCGCCAATTCGCCTCAATCAGGTGAAACGATTCGGTTCAGTTTGAGCAAAGTATCGCCCTACGTAGTCGGTTTGCAGCAAGAATGGCAGGGCCTCGACTGGACATTCGAAAAAATCGACTGATGAGGTGTTGCAACCGATCAAGGTTAGCGTGCTGATGTATGTCGTCGCCGCAGTGAGCGGTCCGGGTCGCGTCGGAGCACATTTACTAACGCGTTGTGGTGCTCGACGGCGTTTGATCGACGACATCTTCGGTTTCTATTGAGAATTCTATGTGTTCGTAGAATTTGCGATAGTCATCCGTTACCGCAAGTATTTGCATTCGCGCCACAATAGTGAAAAACGGACTGCAGACTCTTGTGTTTGCGAAGTGTCCTTGGAGACCCGATGCGGACATTCGCCCTGCGGTACTTTTGGCACTCTCCCCAACTCACGATCGGGTCTATTTTTTGGTGTGGAGGGCGATGCTGGCCTTTCGGTGTAAGCGCGAATCGTTTTCCAGAATCACCGAGTAAGCCCACGATCCGCCGCTATCTGGACCAGTACGGCATGCATCAGCTCGGAAATGACGCCGAACGCGACCAGAAGAAACTGCGACGATCGATAGTCGCTTGATTCAAATTGATTACGGTCAAGACGGAAATGACATGATTAGCGAGCGCAGTTTAGGCCTGATACTGACCGGAGCGTCGCGATCCGGTTTTCGATTGATGTTTATGGTAGGCATTCTCGCTGCCGCTGCTCAGCCGTCGCACGCAGTTGAAGCAGAGCAGCCCTTGGCAAGGACCAATCCCTTCTTCAGCGCCAGCGTCCTGCAATACCAAGCGCCTCAATTCGACAAGATTGTCGATGCCGACTATCAGCCTGCCATCGACGAAGGCATAAAGCAGCAGATCGCCGAGATCGAGACGATTGCCAACCAGGTCCAGCCGCCGACATTCGACAACACCATTGTCGCCATGGAGCGGTCGGGCGAGATGCTCACGCGTGTCAATAACGTATTCGGGGCGATAGCACAGGCGAATACGAACGACACGCTGCAAAAAATCCAGGAAGCTGAAGCCCCAAAGCTCGCCGCGCATCAGGATGCGATCTTCCTCAACGCAAAACTTTTTGCGCGTGTCAAAGCATTGTACGACCATCGCGACGGCCTGGATGCCGAATCCAAGTATCTGACCGAGCGCTACTATCGCAACTTTGTTCGTGCCGGGGCGCAGTTGTCTGAGACTGATCAGGCCGCGCTGCAAGAGTTGAACAAAGAAGAATCCACGTTGCAGACCGAGTTTTTGAACCAGGTGCTCGCGGCGACCAAGGCTGGCGCGCTGATCACCAAGGACAAGTCGGACTTGGCCGGACTTTCCGACGGTGAGATCGCCGCCGCCTCGGCTGCAGCGAAGGAGCGCAAGCTCGAAGGCAGTTGGGTACTTCCACTGCAGAACACGACACAACAACCCGCGCAGGCTGAACTGACCAATCGCGCCACGCGCGAGAAACTGTTCAAGGCCTCAATTGAGCGCACGGAGCACGGCGACGCCAATGACACGCGCGCGCTGATCCTGCGCCTGGCGCAAGTGCGTGCGCAGAAGGCCAAGCTGCTGGGCTTCTCGACCTACGCTGCGTACAGTCTGCAGGATCAGATGGCGAAAGTGCCCGAACACGCGACCAAGCTGATGACCGACATGACGGCGGCAGCCGTTGGCAAGGCCAAGGGCGAAGCGGCGAAGATGCAGGCGCTCGTCAATAAGCAGAAGATCAAGTTCAAGCTCGAGCCGTGGGATTGGCAGTTCTATGCCGAACAGGTGCGCAAGGCCGAATTCGACCTAGATGAATCCAAGGTCAAGCCCTACTTTGAACTCGACCGCGTATTGCACGACGGTGTGTTTTTCGCCGCCAATAAACTCTACGGTCTGACCTTTAAGGAACGCCGCGATCTGCCGGTATATCAGCCGGACGTGCGAGTGTTCGAGGTGTTTGATACCGACGGTAAATCGATTGCCCTGTGGTACGCGGACTACTTCAAGCGGGACAACAAAGCCGGTGGCGCTTGGGAAGGTGTTTTTGTCAACCAGAACGGCCTCGCTGGCGCCCATTCGGTGGCTTACAACGTGTGCAATTTCACCAAGCCCGCAGCCGGTCAGCCCGCCTTGATCAGCTTTGGCGATGTGACCACGATGTTCCACGAATTCGGCCACGCACTGCACTCCATGTTGTCTAACGTGAAATATCCGCTGATGGCCGGCACCAATACAACACGTGATTTCGGCGAGTTTCCATCTGAGTTCAATGAGCATTGGGCCAGCGAACCGAGCGTATTCGCGAACTACGCCAAACACTATCAGACCGGGGAACCGATGCCCGTCGAACTCGTGGCGAAACTGAAAAAAGCCAAGAACTTCAACCAGGGATTTGCGACAACCGAATATCTTGCCTCGGCGCTACTGGATCAGGCATGGCATACGATCGGCGGGAATCGCGACCAGATGGACGTGGACGAATTTGAGACGAAAGCGCTCAAGGGCTATCACATCGACTATGCGTTGGTACCGCCGCGTTACCGCTCCAGCTATTTTGCGCACATCTGGGGCGGGGAATACCCGGCTGGTTATTACGCATATTTGTGGAGCGAAGTGCTGGACGATGATGCGTTTTACTGGTTCAAAGAACATGGAGGCATGACCCGTGAAAACGGTCAGCGCTTCAGAGATATGATCCTATCGCGAGGCAGTACACAGGAAATGGATGCGCTTTACCGCGCCTTCCGTGGTCGCGATCCGAGCGTTGAGCCGTTGCTGGAGGAACGCGGACTGAAGCCTGAGCAGAAAGAAGATAAGGCTGGGTAGAGATCGTGCAACATGCGCATGGATGGAGCGTCCAATTTTCAACCCCAAACAGTCTTTGCGAGCGACAGATTGGTGATTCGGCCTCAGGGAGCGATTAGGGAACCTTATCGAAGTAGGGAAGGGCAGCTTTCGGCCAAAATCAGACGTTCGGTTTCGATGGTAGTGGATCGCAAAGCTGCCGATCGCAACCAGCTGTAGACCCATTGAAATATGCGTCATATTTCCTGCCACGAACCCGACGGTCGTTATCATTAAAATACTGAGTAATCCACTGTAAACATTGACTGTGGTCCGAATCGACTGATTTCGCTTTGAAAACGTTTTCATTGCCATTTCGTCTTGCGCGTGTAGCAAGTTTTCTATAACTTGCACCAACTTCTACGTCCGACACTCGCGCGGACGTCTGCATTGTGAAAGCGACTCGACGTGCCGCAGGGGGCATAGGGATGGATTTGTTTTCAATAATACGCCGCCTCAGTGCGGCGGCGACGCTTGCGCTCGTTGTGTCGAGTATTGGAACTGAATCGGCGCACGCCGCAGTTCTATCTCCAGCTGTGCAGAACGGTGTGGCGTGGCTCAATGGTCAGGTGCGGAACGATGAATCGTTGGCGAACGAGAGCGGCTCGATCGCGACCGCGTTCCAGGCACGCGAAGAAACTTTGGTGACGTTGAGTCAACTGGCGATTGCGCCACCCGCATTGATCGGCAACGTCGCCTTGGCGACAGACCCCAATACTGAATACCTAGCGCGACAAATTATTGCTGCTGCCAACACGCACCAAGGTGCAAGTGATGATGTCACCTCACTACTCGCACTGCAGAACTCCGATGGCGGCTGGGGCCTGACGATCGGTTATTCGAGCGATGCGCTGGATACAGCACTCGCCTTGCAGGCGCTCCGAGCCATAAACGCGCCGTCGACGGCGATCGCCAATGGCCTGGGATTCTTGTCCGCAGCCAAGCTGAGCGACGGCGGTTGGGGACTTGCGGATCAAAGCTCGATCTACATCACAGCGCACGTCCTGCTGGCTGCAAATGCCTGGGCTGCCCAATACGCGGATAACGATGTAGCGAGTGCTGCAACGACCTGGTTGCTCGCGCAGCGCAATGCATCGAGTGATTTGAGTGACGTGCAGTCCGACACGTTAGCGCTATTGGGATTGTCGGGCCGCACCGGAGATGCCTCGGTGCTTGGACCGCTGACGAACGCGATCGTGGCGAGCCAAGCCAGCGACGGTAGCTGGAATGAAGACCCTTATCTGACGGCACTGGCTTTGCGAGCGCTTGGAGCGCCGCCGACGAACACAACGCAGGCTTCCGTGAGCGGCCGGGTGATCGATGGACAGACCGGTCGCGCGATCAGCGGTGCGGCGATCAGTTTGACGGGATTCTCGACGTATTCGCAATCCACCGACGCGAACGGCAATTTTGCAATCACGAGCGTCGATGCGGGCGCATACACATTGCAAGTCGCCGCTGGCGGCTTCAATGGCGTCACGGCCAACACGTCCGTAAGTGCGGGACAGTCGCTGGACTTCGGCACGATCGCGCTGGTACCACTAAGTGGGGGAGGCACCGGTACCGTCGTCGGAACAGTCACAGATGTCAACACTGGCCAACCGCTGCAAGGCGCCACGGTCACAGTCAATAGTTTCAACGTCGCAACCGCAGCCGACGGCACTTTCGAAATCAACAACGTCGCGGCAGGACCAGCCGCAGCGGTTGCCTCTGCGGCCGGCTATCAGACGCTGACATCGTCGGGTTCCGTTCCGGTGGGAGGAATTCTTCAATTCACGTTCGAATTGGCGGCGGGAAGCGGGCCTCCCGGCGATCTGGTGGGTACGATCACGGACGCGAATACGGGCAAGCCCATTATCGGCGCTACGATCAGCGTGACTGGTGCCAATACCGCAGTCGCGCAGAGCAACGCGCAGGGCTCCTACCAATTCAGCGGTTTTATAACTGGCACAATTCAGGTCGCGGTCACCGCCGTTGGCTACGACAGCGCAAGGGTTGCGACGGATTTCGTTACTGAGAGGACAACGACGTTCTCGCCGAAGCTCTATCCCATGGGAACGTCACCCCCTGGTGCCAATGCTGCTGGTATTACCGGTGCGGTCGTTGACTCCACTACTGATAAACCACTTGCAAACGTCGCGATCGTGGCGACATTGCCGGACACCTCGACGGTACATGTCGTCACTGACTCGGCTGGGCACTTTGCGGTGCACGGTCTGACGCAGAATCAGGTGACTCTGGCCTTCAGTCTGGCGAACTATGTCTCAGTGCAATTCTCCACTCCAACGCCGCCGTTGGAGGTCAACGATCTCGGCGACGTCCGGATGCGCCCGCTGGGTGTGTTGCAGACGCTTCCGGATCTCGTCGTCAACAAGGTTGATTCCAAGACGCAGGCGGCCACCGATCCACAGACATTGCAATTGAGCGGTAGCGTGCAGGCCGAGATCGGCAACCGCGGTACCGCTCCAGCGCCGGCGAATGTGCAGGCACTGGCGTTTTACGACGTCAATCAGAACGGCATCTATGATGCCGGCACGGACATCACGCTCGGCACAGCGACCACCTCCGCCGCGATCGATCCGCAGGGAACCCTATCGCTGGATATCCCCGTCGCTGGAACGCTGCCGTTTCGCGATGCTCCGGTCACCGTCTGGATCAACAGCGCGCAGAACGTCGTCGAACTCAATGCAGCAAACAACTATGGCAATTCAACTTCTCAATGCCATATTGCTCCGCCACCTACGACAATCACGCCGACGCTCAAGTGGGCTTGGAATGGTTCGGCCGCGGATCAATCTGATGTCAACGTATTTGGCCCCGTCATCGTCGGGCATCTGACCGACGACAATGGCGATGGTCACTATGACGAGAATGATGTTCCGACGCTTGTGTTTGCGGGAAGGACACTAAACCCCGAAAGCGCCAGTGCGTTGGTCGCCGTCAGCGGCAAGGATGGCCATGAGCTATGGCGTCGCACTGATATACAGGCGACCGGAAACGGCAGCGTCGCCATCGCCGATATCGATGGGGATGGCAAACCAGAAGTCTTGGTTAGCAATTGGAATCGCACGAAACTCTATGCGTTGCGCAATGACGGCAGCGTTCTATGGTCAACGGCAACTGGCCCGGCTTTTTCATCAGAAGCGGTATTCGACGGGATTACAGTTGCCGATCTCAATCAGGACGGGAAACCAGAGATCATTCAAGGCAACCATGTCTTCGACAACACCGGGAAGCTGCTGTGGGTCGGCGCAGGAGACGGTGGTGGCACTGTCTATGGTTCCAACTATGGGTTCGTATCGATCGCAGCTGACATCAGACCGGACATCCCAGGGATGGAGGTTATCGCGGGCCGCACGTTGTATGACGCGGATGGCCATATCATCTGGAACCGCACCGACATTTCCTGTGATGGATTCAATGCGGTAGGCGACTTTGGCTATCCGAACCCGCCGCAGATTGTCCTGGCAAGCTGCGGCACGCTTTACCTGCTCGACCGCAATGGCAAAACAATCTGGAAGACGTTTGTCTATGGCGGTGGTCAAGGCGGACCTCCGACGGTGGCAGACTTCGGTGGCGAAGGCAAACCGCAGATCGGCGTCGCCGCCTCGCGCAACTACACAGTCTACGGTGCGGATGGTTCGGTTAGGTGGAGCGCACAGACATACGACCTTTCGTCGAACGTGACCGGCTCGTCCGCCTTTGATTTTCTTGATAACGGCAAGGTGGAAGTCCTCTACGGCGACGAGCAGATGTTCCGCATCTACGACGGCGCGACCGGCGCTGTCTTGTGGAGTACTGTCAATCCGTCCGGAACGACGTTCGAATATCCGGTTGTAGCCGACGTCGACAATGACGGCCACGCGGATATCGTGATCGGCGCGAATGCGAGCCCGAGTTCTTCCTCGCCCCTTCGTGGTGTTCGCGTCTTCAGCGCCGCTACTGGTGGTTGGGCGCCGACACGTACGGTCTGGAATGAACATGGCTACCACATCACGAACATCAATGATGACGGTAGCGTGCCGCAGTTCGAACAGTCGTCCTGGAAAAACAGCAACACCTATAGATTGAATACGTTTCCTGGACACGGTGTGTTGGATGGGCCTGATCTGACTGCAGGTCTGTTGCAAGTCACTGACAACGGTACAGGTCAGTCGTTGACGCTGAGCGCGCGCATAGGCAACGGTGGCCAAATTGCCTCGCGCGCCACGATGGTTGCGTTCTACTTTGGCGACGCGAATCACGGTGGAACACTGGTGGGCAGCGTGGCACTGGGTGCGTTGGATCCATCGCAGTACCTGGATGTGCAACTCACGGGTGTTGCTCCGCCGAGCGGATCGCCGGACGTCTACGTGGTAGTCGATCCGGCGAACACGATTCAGGAATGCGACAAGACGAACAATGTCGACCACATTCCATATGCATCGAGCAATCCGCTCATGCAGTTGAGTGTGGCTACGGATGCTGTGATGTATGCAGCGAACAGCCCTGCGCAGTTGACAGGTACCGTATCGAACACCGGCAGTTTCGCCACCGACGTGAATCTGGATCTGCGCATCGAAGACAGCAGCGGCAATGTCGTTGTGGATTTCGGCAACGATAGTCTTGGCGCGGTGGCTGCGGGTGGTGCGGCCAACGACGCCCATACCTGGAATACCGGGACGACACTCGCCGGAGCGTACGTACTTCACGGCTTGCTGTATGCCACGAACGGCAGTCTGCTTGCGCAAGCAAGCGCGGCATTCTCGATTGTCGCTTCCGGCACAGCGACCTCGACAGTGCACACAGACAAGCAGACCTATAACCCGAGCGATAAGGTACAGATTGTGTCGGGGGTGCAGAGCCTGTCGTCGAACGTGATTCTGAGCAACCTGACGTTGAACCTGCAGGTGTTGGACGCGAGTGCTACGCAGCAATTCGCACACAGCAACGCGATCCCACAGCTGCTGGCGAGCCAGGCATTGAGTTTCACGACGCCGCAGCAGCTGAGCAATGCGGCGCCGGGCGTCTACACAGTGAAGCAGGACCTGCTCGACGCGCAGAACAACCTGCTCAACCACGTGGAGGCGACGTATACGGTCAGCGCCACAAGCGACAACGGCTTTGGCCTGAAGGGCACGGTCGCCGTGACACCGAAGTCTTTGCCGATCGGCGCCACCCTGACACTCAACGCGACAGCGACCGATCAGGGCAACAGCGCGCTCAATAATTTGCCGCTAACGATTTCGATCATCGATCCGGCGGCCGGAACGATACTGCAGCAATTCAACCAGACGTCCTCGCTGAACGTTGGCGCGACCGTGCCGTTCAACACGACGTGGGTTACTCAGGGCAATGCGAACACTACGTACACAGCCGTGTTGACCGCCACCGTAGGTGCAGGCGCTGCCGTCAAAACGCTGACCTTGGCGCAAGATACGTTCACGCTGACGCCGCCAGCGAACAATCTCAAGGCGGACATCACGCTGGCGGCTGGTGCACCACCGCTGGCAGCACTGGTGCTGATGGACGCCAATGCCAATCCGGCCGATACCACGCGCTTGACCAATGCGCTGGCAGCACGCAACTACGCTGCGACCTTCGTCAACACAGCGGGTGACTTCAGCACGAGCCTGCGCACGGGTGCGTATCAGCTGTATCTGCTACTGGCTGGCAATGTAGCTCCGGATACGATCACACAGCGCTTGCTCCGTGAGGCCGTGCACCGTGGCGAAGGCGTGATCATTGCCAATGGGGCAGGCCAGCTTTCCGACGTGCTCGCGCAGATCAGCGGATTGCAGTCCGGCAACCTGCCGGTGATCAATGCGCAGGCCATCGACGTGCTCGCCAGCGCGCCGGGTGGAGCGGCTCACGTAACACTTAGCCCACCGCTTCCGAGCCGTATCGTCGTACCGCGGTCGGCGCAGACTCAGGCAACCATCACTGGTCGCCTGCCTGCCACGCCGGATCAGGGCACCCTCGCATCGGAGCTCGCCAGCCTGGGTCGTATCGATATCGGCTACTTCGGCAACGATGCCGGTACCAATGGTACGCACCTCGCGTTGAGCTCGATGGGTCGCATCCAGAATACGGACGGCAGTGACCATTACACGGTCTGGCTGATCCGCAACAGCGGAACGACGGCTCGTAATGTCACGATCGCAAGCGTGGCGGGTGGCTACTCGCTCGCACTCACGGTCACGCCGCACACTGATACGTTTATCGCCAGCCCGATCGTGGCAGGCACAGCCGATCACACGCTGAGCGAGAGCGGTACGGCGATCCAATCAGTGCCGGCAGTTACGACCGTGTTTGCGGACTCGCGTCTGGTCGATGTCGGTGCGAACCCCGGTGCGATTGCACTGTGGGGCAATCACATCGGCTCGAGCAATGTGCTGATCTGGAATGGCAGCCAGCATCTGCTGCACGGCGCGGTGATCTCCAACAGCGACATCGTGTTCACCGGGTCGCAAAACCTGATCGACGGCCCCGTGCACTACGTCACGAGCTTCAGCAACAGCGGCAGCCAGAATACGTTCACGTATCAACCGCGTTCGATCAACCCGCAGCCGTTGCCGACGCTGCTGAACCTGGCGGACTTCCAGCCCGGTGGCGTCGTGGCAACCGCGGTGGGTACACAGTACTTCGATCAGAGCGCCGAGTGCGCCGCGAAGGGAAGCTGGCAGCGTACGAGTACTCAAATGCCGCTCGCGCCCGGTGTGTACTACATCCCGTGTGATGTGCACATCAGCGGTAATGCGCCGGTCGGCAACGTTACGCTTGTCGGTACGGGCTTGCTGCAGATTGATGGCGCCAAGGGCAGCTTCACGCCGTTCTACCAAGGCGTGCAGTTCGCCACATCGCTGGCCGGTGATGCGATCCACCTGACGGGCGATTCGACGCAAGTGGGTGGTCTGGTATTCGCACCGCAAGGTGCCGTGCAGATCACCGGTTCGTCGATGAGCTTCGCCTGTTCAATCATCGCCGACACAATCCGGCTCTCCGGCGCCAAGACGCAGATCGATGTGCGCCAGTGCCCCTATGCAACCGTGCAGGAGCAAACGCCGGCCGTTCTATTGAACACGTTCGGCACCGGCGCGGCTGTGTATGCGGCGTTCCCGTGGCAGAGCGCGATCGATCAATACGAAGCGACCACGCCGGGCGAACTCACGAACCTGTTCACGGGAATTCTCGGTGACGTCGCGCCGAACGCGATCACTCTGCGCGCGGGGATAGTCGTGCCCCTTACTGCAACGGTGCAGAACCAGGCTGATCCGTTTACCGGAACGTTGGCGCTCAGCGTTGACGACGACTCCACGTTCGTACCGCCGACGGCGAGCTGGCAGCTCGACTTCACGAACACGAACAGCTTTACGGCCAATACGAATGTCCGGTTGGGTTCGAGCACCAGCACGGGCGTCACGGCGAAGGTATCGGCCGCTACTCCGGTCGCCATCGATCCACTTAAGCAGACGAGCAAGACGATCAGCCATCTGGCTGGCGACTCGATTGCAGATCTGATCAATGCGGCGAATGCGATCAGCAGCCCGGATGCGGGCATCGCGGCTGCATTGGCGGACCTACAGGCGGCACAGACTGCGATGACGGTAAACGATGCGAGTACAGAATTGAGTGATCTGCTGGATGCCGCCGAAGCATGTGGCACATCCAACAACGCTCAAGCCGATGCCCTGCGCACGCGCATCGATTGGGTGATCTGGGAAACGACGCATTAGGATCGAGCGAGCAATACCAAAAAACTGCGGACCTCGTTTGAGTCGATAGCTGTCCCTATCGGGCGATTAGGGAACCTTATCGCGGGTAGGGAAGGGAGCTATCAGCCCAAACAGACGCTCGCCGACGATCGTGAAGGCCTCGTATTTGTGCGAAACTCTCTCCATACGTTCTTTGCAACGGACGCAATCACAATGATCACTAGGGGATTTTATCTTGGCCAAATAATCGATGAACTCGCTTCGATAGGCGCCCAGATCAAGATGCGAAATGCCTTAGGGCTCACCGATCTTACAATCTTTGCGGAGAACTTCTTTCGAGACTTGCTCAATATTCTCTTGCAAGCGAGGCTGGAAAATCTCAACAAGGATCGTTCCAACGAGCCGGGCCTGGATCTTGGAGACGAAACGTCAGGATGGGGCATCCAAGTGACGTCGACCGCGGGCTCCTCGAAAGTCAACGACACATTGAAGGCGATTACCGCAGAGCAGACGAAACGCTATACGAAAATTGTGGTTTTGGTGCTCGGCACAAAGCAACCCGATTACTCGCTTGACGAAAAACTTGCGACCTCTTTCAACTTCACCAAGAAGAAGTGCATCTGGGACTTGAACACGCTGGCGCGAAAGGCGCTCGCACTCGAGCTTCGAGAGTTGCAGGCTTTACATCAGGTCGTAGTAGATGAAGTTGCAAAACTTAAAGTTGAACTCGAGGTGCCAGACGCGGACGGAAAATTCCCTACCAATGGATTTGATAAATGGGAAAAGCGGGTTAAGCCAGGCATCGGAGCGGGGAAGGTCTTTCGGGCCTTCTTCATTAAGGAATATGGCATCGACCAGGATCAGCTGACGGAGCTGAGCACTCGTTCGCAATTGGAGGAAGTGTGCCGACGCCTCTCTTGCCTTCCCCGCGTAACACGGGAATTCCTCGCGATGTTGTATGAACGCCGAGAGATGGGGTCGTCAAAACGCTTCAAGGATGCTTGGATACATCTACTGTACGACAAGGTCGAACGCGAATACCGGGGCGGCGATATGAAGACTGAGCTCGACATTCTTGAGCACGCCGATTTTGTCCGGCTCGACCATGACGATCCCCGTGATTATGGGCCACCCGAGATCGGAGTTCGCCTCTCGCTCAAGAGCGAAGAACTCTCTGACGGCTTTCTTGAGTTCATACAACGCAAGAAACTGGATCTTCGCAAGGTGATTGGTCAGGTCGATTTTTCGGCCTTCTGAGGTCTGCCAGCGAGGCGTGGGATGATTGGCCATTCTTATCGCGGGCAGGGAAGGGCATCGACGGATGCTTGCCAGGGTTCGCTCCAGCTTCTAGGACGCCTGCTGCTGAGGCCACGCCTGCAACACCAGGTCAACTATTCGCCTGTCGCATTTTTCCGGCGACAGGCGCGCAAGCAGATTGTTGCTGACGACGTTTCGAGCTACAGCGTGACCGCTCTGGAGAAACCGCGGCCATGTTGACAGGTCGGAGAATTCGACCACCAGGGGAGCTGTTGCTGTTGCAGCGATCGCGTCGTAACGTTCCCGCAGGTCGGCGAGCGCCATCTGCGGTCGGGGCCGCGCCACGATCGGCGCGTGCGCATATACAAGACGTGCCATGACGAAGTGCTGCAACTCGCACCAGGCGTCGAAGTCGACGCCAAATTCTGAAAGGCGGAGCCCTCCCTTGGTGTGCGCCTTGATGGAACGAAGTTTCAGGATCTCCCATGGTTCAAGAGGGCGTGGAATCGTCACTACGCAGAACAATCCGTTTCGTGTACTGGACAACGTAAACAGGAAGACTTCCTTGCGCGCGGCCTGCGCGAGAATCTCGGACAATTGGGGGTGATCGAAGTCCTGAAGTGCGGCGTGGTCCGCCGGAACCAGCATGGCTTCGACCGGCCCCCACTCGTATCGCGTGCACGAAGCGATCGCAGCGTCCGTCACGGGCGCGTGCAGGTCTCTGGTGACATCTGCGAACGTTGCTATGATGTCGGCGGGGTCGGAGTCCGGCTCCGCCGGTGGTTTCGCCTTGGCCGGCGCCGGCACGGGCGTTTCCTTCGGTGGCGGCGGATAGATGTAGCTGCCCGGATCATCCAGCAGGGCCGGCTTGTACACCGGCAGCACGCAGATAGAGATTTCCGTGATATGCCCGTCGACAACTTTGAAACTCACCGTTCCCTCAGCCTGTTCGCCCGTAAACAGGATGACCAGCGGCAGGCCCTCATCGGGATGTCGCGTCGCGACGCCAATGCGCGCCGTATTAACACGTCCGGTCGACTCCGCCGAGCGAATCTTCCCGCGTAATAATTTTGCGACCGCCTCGCGCGTGTCAAGTTCGGCCATGACCCATTGTGACCGGTAGTTCACGCCGGGATGCAGTCGGTCCAGGAACGGTTCCGGATCCAGCTCATTGACCAGCCGTGCGTAGAGCTTGGCGGCATCGAGCTCAGTGAAGGTGCGTGGCGTCGAGGGAGACTGTGAGATCACGGGCCGGTTCCGATTCAGAAGGGGCATCGCGTTTCGCGCGACAGTAGGGTATTGGGCGTCCTACGAATCTCACGAGCTGCGACGTGAACGTGCGATCTTTGGCACAAGCAGATGTAACTCGACCGCTCGAAAACGGCTCAGTTTTCGGCGACACTCGGTCTAAGCCCTTCGTTCGGTAACCCGTCATGTATCAAGGGTACGAGCTGCACGATCTGCGCGCATATATTGATACGCGGTCGGAGTTCTTCCGAGAGGCCACGCCTCTGGAAAGAGCCAGCTCGGGGCTCGAAGAACACCATGTTCCCTATCGACTCAACCCCGACGCGGGCGTCCGAGAAACAGCGCTCGCACCACCGAAGAGTAGCTCATCGTCGGCGGACGCACTGGCGACAGGCATGCCGATCTTCGACTTGGGTTTGTCCGCTGAAGAGACAAAGGAATTGTTGGATTTGGCGCGGGGTGAGTTCGGCGAGCACTACCGGAGCCGAATCATCGACCGCGGTATCGACGCTTTAGGCTGGTATGTGTCTTTCCATCTGCGCGGCGCGCAATTCGGAATCTACATCAAGGTGTCTGGTTTGGCGTGGCTCGCGAACCATCTGTTGTCTTTTAAGCCAGACTCGATCGACCCCGTTCACGCCGCACAATCTGCGCTGGACAGCATTGTCTTGCACGAATGGGCGCATTTCCTGGTGGATCGGATGGTGCTGCAGATGGAGAACGCGTACGGAGTCCCCATCTGGGCGGAGCAGTACGACAAGAATTTTCCCTTGCGCGACCGCGAAGAGGGTATCGCGAACGCCTACATGTTGCGCAGATCGTTGTTGGGTCGATCTCGCAACGTGCCACCACTTCGCGCCGCAATGCTCAATTTCGTGAAGCAGCAGCCGAAAGCCTATCGAGACGCCCTGTCATTTTGGAAGATCGGTAGTGCGTGCACCATGGAAGTCGTTAACTTGGCCTATGCCCTGCGTGAAGAGATCACGGACAAGGGAGTAGCCGAGTGGGAGCGGCTTGGGGGTTTTGATGAGTTCCCCAACTGGAAAGATGTCCCTGTCATTTTGGTCGATGATTGCCTACGCCAGCGCCTGCATCTTGCGCCAGCGTTTATTCACGCCATCGAGCGCATCGATGAATCGAAAGCGTTCGAAACGGCGCTGGGTAAGCTGGGGACACAGGCTGCCACGCGGTGGGATAAGACAAAGGGAAAACTGGCTGCATCTACCTTTGGGAATGGCCTTGACTTCAAGCCGTGGCCGAAGGGCGGGAAAGGAATGTTCAGCGTTAGGGTGAATTCCGAACTGAGAGCCCATCTTCGCTTTGTTTCGCACCAGCTCCCATGGATCGCTGAAATGATCGGCCACCATGGCCCAATGGGGCACGGGTAACTTACCTCGCCGGTTGGCGAGATTTTCAAGGCGATTGAATGCCTGGAGAAGGGGCGGACTGTCCGGCGCGCACGAGTCTGCCGTGAACAGGTCTGGCGACCCTCGTTCCGACGAGGTGGGCAGGCCGAGCTCGCTTGGCGAGCGGTTCGACAGCTTTGTTCGGTAGAATCCCCAAAGACAATGGGGAACCGCGAGCAAGATGATCACTGGCGAAATTCGCAACCAGGTCGACCGTATCTGGGATGCTTTCTGGAGCGGCGGCATCTCCAACCCGATGGAGGTCATCGAGCAGATGACCTACCTGCTGTTCATCAAGCGGCTGGATGAATTACAGACGGTCAAGGAAAAGAAAGCCAGCCGCACGAAGCAGCCGATCGAGAGTCCGATCTTCGGGCCGAAGCAGCAGAACCTGCGCTGGTCGTTGTTCCGGCAACTCGGCGACGCGGCGTCGCTGTATCGCATCGTCTCGGAACAGGTGTTCCCGTTCATCAAGAATCTTGGCGGTGACAAGGACTCCACGTACGCCAGTCACATGAAGGACGCGCGATTCACCATTCCCACGCCGGCGCTGCTGGCCAAGGTGGTGGACATGCTTGGCGCGATTCCGATGGAGGATCGCGATACTAAGGGCGACCTGTACGAGTACATGCTCGGCAAGATCGCCAGCGCCGGACAGAACGGGCAGTTCCGCACGCCGCGCCACATCATCAAGCTGATGGTGGAGATGATGGCGCCGAAACCGTCAGACGCGATCTGCGATCCTGCCTGCGGCACGGCGGGTTTTCTCGTCGCCGCGAGCGAATACCTCAACCGTCATCACCAGAAGGAAATCTACGGCGACAAGAAGTCGACGCAGCGCTTCAATCACGACACCTTCCACGGTTTCGATTTCGACAGCACGATGCTGCGCGTCGGCTCGATGAACATGTTGCTGCATGGCGTCGAAAATCCCGCGATCGAAAATCGGGATTCACTGAGCGAGAGCCACGCCGGAGTCGAAGGCCAGTTCAGCCTGATCCTGGCCAATCCGCCGTTCGCCGGATCGCTGGACTACGAGAGCTGCGCCAAGGACCTGCTCGCGGTGGTCAAGACGAAGAAAACCGAGCTGCTGTTCCTCGCGTTGTTCCTCCGCCTGCTGAAACCCGGCGGCCGCGCCGCGGTGATCGTGCCGGACGGCGTACTGTTCGGATCGAGCAACGCGCACAGGGCACTGCGCAAGATGCTGGTGGAAGAACACAAACTCGACGGCATCGTCTCGATGCCTTCCGGCGTGTTCCGTCCCTATGCCGGCGTTTCGACCGCGATACTGCTATTCACGAAGACCAACTCCGGCGGCACGGATCAGGTCTGGTTCTACGACATGCAAGCCGATGGCTATTCGCTCGACGACAAGCGCAACGTACTCGACCAGGCCAAGCACGAGAGCAACAACCTGCCGGATATTCTCAAGCGCTGGCAGCATCGCGGTGCGGAAGCGAAGCACGCGCGCACCGAGCAGAGCTTTCTCGTACCTAAATCCGAAATTATCGGCAATGACTACGATCTGTCGATCAATCGCTACAAGGAAGTGGTGCACGAGCTAGTTCAATACGACTCGCCAAAGAAACTTCTGGCCGATTTGAAGAAGCTCGAAGCAGAGATCATGCGGGGAATGGAGGAGTTAGAGGGGATGATCGGTGCATAAGCTCACCGAGGTGGCAGACATCAATCCTCGGCTGGATCGCGAGCGAGTTGACGACCTCGATGAGATTGTCTCGTTTGTCCCGATGGCCAGCGTCTCGGATACGGGAAGCATCGCATCTGAGGAAAGTCGTCTGGTCGCTGAGGTGTTGAAGGGGTTTACGCCGTTCAACGATCGAGACATCTTGGTCGCGAAAATCACGCCGTGCTTCGAGAACGGGAAGATTGCGCACGCTCGAATTGCGCGTAGGCTGGGTTTCGGGTCCACCGAATTTCACGTGATTCGTGCAAGGTCAAACAAACTGGACGACCGATACCTTTATCACTTCCTCCGTCAGCCGCGCATCCGAGTGCAAGGCGAACGACGCATGACAGGGAGCGCTGGTCAGAGGCGTGTTCCGAAGGCTTTCCTGGAGGACTTGGAAATCCCGGTGCCGCGACTATCCGAACAACGTCGCATCGCGGCGATTCTGGACAAGGCAGACGCGCTACGGGCCAAGAACCGCGAAGCCACAGCCAAGCTCGATCACTTGACCGCATCTTCATTTCACATACTTTGCGGCTCATCCTATGGTCCACCCATCTCTATTGGAATGCCATCGCAAGCCGACGCTGCCAAATACATTCCGTTGCGCGACGTTGCTCGAATGGCGACCGGCCATACTCCCGACCGTAGCATTGCCGATTATTGGGGGGGTGACATCCCATGGATCGGCTTGTCTGACATTCGACGGCTAGATGGAAGGGTGGCGATGGATACAGCCCAGCGAACGACGCCCTCTGGTATTGCAAATTCATCCGCCGTAATTCTGCCCAAAGGGACAGTTTGCTTCTCCAGGACTGCATCGGTCGGCTTTGCAACAGTCTTAGGGCGGGAAATGGCGACCTCTCAAGACTTCGTCAATTGGATATGCGGCGATCGAATTGAGCCACTGTATTTGCTCGAAGCCTTTAGGGCATCGAAGAAGTATCTCGTGTCTAAGAGCACGGGTTCAACGCACAAGACCATATATTTTCCCGTCGCTCAAAGATTTCACGTCTATCTGCCTCCACTAGGTGCTCAGGCGAAGTTCTCGAACGTTTTGGAATCGATATGGCGCCAAGAGGAAAGGATAGTGAAGGCTCAGGTAGCCACTGACAGGTTGTTCGATTCGCTGCAACAGGCGGCGTTTACCGGACAGTTGTGACGCGCTGACATGCCCAACTTCCAGTTCCTCCAACCCGAATTCAAGCAGCTCTACGAGCCGGCCAAGGGTGCGGAGCAACTGGTCTACTCTGACGCACGCGCGTGCTGCATGCGCGTGCGCCACGCGCTCGAACAGGCAGTGCATTGGCTGTACGAGAACGACCGCGATCTGCGCATGCCGTACGATCGCAACCTCAATGTGCTGCTGACCGATCGCGATTTTGAGCACCTGTTGCCACCGCCGATCCTGCAGAAGACGCGACTGATCCAGCGCTTCGGCAACCAGGCCGTGCATTCGAACCAGCGCGTTGGTTCCGGCGACGCGCTGATGCTTGTGCGCGAATTGTTCCATGTGCTGTTCTGGCTCGCGCGCACATACACGCGCGCAAGCGATCCGAAGTCGATCGTGGCGAGCTTCGATGAGAAGGATGTGCCGCGACTGGTGCGCGCCGACGAAGCAGTGGCGTTGACGCGCGACGAACTGAAAAAGCAGGAAGCGCAGTTCCAGCAGCAAATCGACGCGCAGCACGCCAAGCTCGAACAACGCGAAGCGGCCATTGCCGAACAGGCTGCCACGCTGGCCGAGCGCGAAACCGCGCTGGCGCAAGTCAACGCGGAACTCGCCGCGCTGCGCGCCGAACTGGCCAAGGCCAAGGCCGCCAATATCAAGGTGCCGGACGAGCACGACTACGACGAAGCCGACACGCGTCGCTTCTTCATTGACGTGCTGCTGCGCGAGGCCGGCTGGGAGATCGACAAGAACATGTCGATCGAGGTGCCGGTCATCGGCATGCCGAACGAGCAAGCCGAAGGTTTCGTCGACTACGTGCTGTGGGGCACGGATGGAAAGCCGCTCGCGGTGGTCGAGGCCAAGCGCACGCTCAAGGACGCCGACGTCGGGCAGCAGCAGGCCAAGCTGTACGCGGACTGCCTGGAGCAGATGAAGGGCCAGCGTCCGGTCATCTTCTACAGCAACGGCAATCACACTTGGATGTGGGACGACCGCCGCGCGCCGCCGCGTGAAGTGCAGGGTTTCTACACACGCGAGGAACTGGAGCTGGCGATCCAGCGGCGCAACCTGCAAACGGACGTGCGCAGCCTCAAGATCAACAACGTCATCGTCGAACGCCCCTATCAGCACCGCGCGATCCGCGCGATGGCCGAGTCGCTCGCACACGGACGCCGTGCGGGCCTGCTAACGATGGCCACCGGCACCGGCAAGACCCGAGTGGCGATTGCGCTGGTCGAGTTGCTGATGCGCGCCAACTGGATCAAGCGCGTGCTGTTCCTGGCCGACCGCGTCGCGCTGGTGAAGCAGGCGCGCAACGCGTTCACCACGTTCCTGCCGGATTCCAGTCCCGTCAACCTGGTCACCGAGAAGAACGGCCAGGGCCGCGTCTACCTGTCCACGTATCCGACGATGATGGGCCTGATCGACCAGATGGAGGGCGATCGCCGCAAGTACGGCACCGGCCACTTCGACCTGATCATCATCGATGAAGCGCACCGCAGCGTGTACCAGAAGTACGGCGCGATCTTCCGCTACTTCGACAGTTACCTGCTCGGCCTGACGGCGACGCCACGCGATGAGGTGGATCACGACACGTATCACCTGTTCGGTCTCGAAACAGGCGTGCCGACCGACGCCTACGGGCTCGACGAAGCGGTCGCCGACGGCTACCTCGTGCCCCCTAAATCGCACTCCGTGCCGATCAAGTTCGTGCGCGAGGGCATCAAGTACGACGACTTGAGTCCCGAGGAAAAGGAGCATTGGGAGTCGCTGGACTGGGGTGATCGCGACGCGGCCGATCCGCCCGACGAAGTGTTTGCGTCCGAGGTAAACAAGAAGCTGTACAACGAACACACCGTCGACCTGATGCTGCAGCACGTGATGCAGAACGGCCTCACCGTCGAAGGTGGCGACAAGCTCGGCAAGACGATCATCTTCGCCGTCAACCAGAAGCACGCCGAGTTCATCGCCAAGCGCTTCAACCACCATTATCCGCACTATAACGGCGAGTTCGCGCGCGTCATTACGCACGCAGTGAACTACGCGCAGAACCTGATCGACGATTTCAGCAACGCGAAGAAGCTGCCGCAGATCGCCATCTCCGTCGACATGCTCGATACGGGCATTGATGTGCCGGAAGTGTTGAATCTCGTGTTCTTCAAGGCCGTGCGCTCGAAAGTAAAGTTCCTGCAGATGATCGGGCGGGGCACTCGCCTGTGTCCTGATCTGTTCGGCCCGGGCGACGACAAGACCGAATTCTTCATCTTCGATTTCTGCGGCAACTTCGAATACTTCAATGAGAATCCCGCCGGCGCCGTGGCGAAGGGCGCCGAGCCGCTGACCAAGCGGCTGTTCAAGCGCCGCCTGGATTTGCTGGAAGTGCTCCCGAGACCGGGCCTCGCGAAGGCGTCCGGTGTCGAGGAAGATCCTGCAGACTACGAAGCGCTGGGAACGCTTCGAAGTGATGTGATCGACCAGCTGCACGGCGAAGTCGCGGCGATGAACTTGGACAACTTCATCGTCCGGTCCGAGCGCGAGCATGTGGGCCGGTTCGCCAAGCGCGAGAGCTGGGTACAGCTCGACGACACCGCACTGACCGATCTGCGCAATCATGTCGCCGGACTCCCGAGCGAACGTAAGCCCGAGCACATTACGGCCAAGCTGTTCGACCTGATCTGTCTGAATCTGCAGCTCGCGCTGGTCCGCGGCAATTCGGATTTCGTGAATCAGCGCGACAAGATCATCGGCCTGGCCAGTGATCTGGAAACCAAGGACACGATTCCAGCGGTCAAGGACCAGCTCGCATTGATCCAGGAACTGCAGACCGAGGACTATTGGAAGGGCATTACCCTGCCAATGATCGAATCGATCCGACGCAAATTGCGCGGACTGATCCAGTTCATCGACCGCGGCAGTTTCAAGCCGGTCTACACCGTGCTGCAGGATGAAATCGGCACGTCCACCGAAGTGCGCCTGACCGATTTCAGCACCGGCATCAATCTCGCCCAGTACAAGCGCAAGGTCGAAACCTACATCCGTGCGAACGAAAGCCACGTCGCGATTGCCAAACTGCGATTCAACAAACCGCTGACCCCCTCCGACCTCGCGGAGCTTGAGCGCTTCGTCTACCAATCCGACGCCGTCGAGAGCCGCAAACGCTTCGAGGAGTGCTACGGCACCGACAAGCCCCTGACGGTGTTCATTCGCTCACTCGTCGGACTGGATCGTGGCGCTGCCAAGGAAGCCTTCGGCAGGTTCCTGGATGAAACACGCTACAGCAGCCGGCAGATCCGTTTCGTCGAGATGATCATCGACCGGCTCTCGCAATCTGGAGTCATTGACCCAGGCCAGCTCTATGAGCCGCCATTTACCGGCGTCCACCATGAAGGGCTGGATGGCGTGTTCCCCGATGGCGACGCCGATGCGATCGTGTCGACGATTGAGGAGGTCAACAGGCGTGCCGCGTAGCGATGAACTGCATCGGATCTAATTGCCCATGACGCAAGTCAATGGGGTGCTCGCGCAGCTCATAGAGGTTCGACTACTTTCTCTTATCGCGGGTAGGGAAGGGCAGCTATCGGCTCAAACGCGTACACGTCAACCGACTTGCCGCGAAGTCCTAGGGCCAAGTTCCTTCAGGCCGTTACCACAGAGGGGGACATGTGAAGACGCGGACGTAGTCGAGGCTGGCGGTCAGAGTCCGCGTTGATCGCGTCGACAGCGATTGTCTGGACGTGCGCCGCTGCAGGGAGTGCATGGGGCACCAGCCGGCCTGCTAGCCCGCGGGAACGTGTCGGCCACGTATTCACGTGCAACGTCATCGGCAAGTGTGGAATTGGGGTCGGGTTCCAGAGCACGCGTCGATGGACGGCCCGACCGTCTACAAGCCAGAGAATCTCATCGGGTCCCCATTCGATCGCATACGTATGGAAGGCCTTTGATGCGTCGAACCCCAGATCGATGCTAATTGGCGTGCCACGGTAGCCGTAGTCGAACCTCGCGTCATCCGAACCCGGGTTGTAAAACACGTTTGCCAGAATCCGGTCCGGGCGGTCGCCTGTGATCTCGACGTCGATCTCTTGTCGAGGTGAATCCCGATGGAGGAAGAAGCCAGTTACCAGGCCGGGGACATCCGTGGCTTGCAGCGTTGCCTCGAATCGACCGTACAGGAAGCGGTCTCGACTGGAGACCGCCGCCGCGCTAAGGTTCCGAACACCAAGCGACGCCTTCGCAACCTGCAATTGAATGCCACCGATTGGGCTCATGCTGACATTCGCGGGCCGAAAAAGCGCGAGGTTCCCCGGAAACGTGTCGTCGCGAAGTATCCAGCGCGACGGATTGAGCGCGACGAGGTTGTCGTTGAAATGCGCCCACGCGATCGCTGAAGACACTGGTTGCTCGTGAGGAAGCACGTCGATACCTTCCCAGGCGTGTTGAAGCGGCGCCACCCACGGTGAAACATCATGTCGAAGCCGCTTCCCAGTCGTTGCCGCCGGTCTGGTCATTACAGTGCGCCGAAGCATGCGGTGTCCACGTTCGGGAACGGTCGGGAAGCGAGCGATCGGCGGTGCAAGGCGAAGGTACTCACAGAGGGCCCGCCAGTCCCCAGCGCGACTTTCATCCACGTGCAGCACGTCCTCCCCGGCCGAAGTGAGAAGAGCTGCGATCTCGGCGGAGTGAGGAAGGCCCCGCCCGTATACGATGAACCTCGCTCCCGAGTATTGTTGCCTTAGCATCGCAATGTGCGGAGCAAGCGAGGCAATGTTGACGTAGGCGTCGAATATGCGACCGCGCCGCCCGTTGAGCAGTCGGTCGAGCTCCGCGTGTGGCAGGTCGTCTAAGTCACTGCAGCAGCGATAGCCGAGCATCGACAAAGCCATTGCCAGCGACGACAGGCCGGAGTTCGGCGCTCCGAAAGCAAATACGGGAGTTTCAGAGGGGTGCTGACGAAACATGCCGGGGGTTCCGTCATTGAGAATGCCAATCCGACTCAGTGCTGTCAGGATTGAGTAGGAATTCGTCGACTGTAGGTCGAGCCGCTGGGCGATGACGGAACGGCGCACGGCGCGCACGTCCATCGCGTGGAATTTCAGGTTGATCCACAGATCGACCGGCCCGCGACACGGCAGAAGCGCAAGGAGCCGCCGCGCCCCCCGTTGAGACAGTACGTATCCTGACATGTACCATAGCCCACGCTCAGGACGGAAGACGTTCGGCGAAACGGTGGTCTTTGGGGCGCCGTGTCTGACTTCCTTGTAAGACAGGTACAGCACATCAAAAGAAGGTCCTTTCTGATCGGCCGCGAGCATTTCGCGCCAGGCAGTGTCGACGAGTCGCCCGAACCCTCTTTTGAACAAAACGTCGTCCTCGAGAACAAGCGCATATGGAGCTGGCGCGCTTGCGACTTTTTTCCAAACGTCTATATGCGACTGGGCAACAGCGACCTCAGCGTCGCTCATCCGGACAGCTTGGTCCAGATCAAAATTTGCCGGAAGCGCGCGCGGCTGTGGTTCGACGAACAGCTGGTCGGCGAGCGTGTAGTACGGATGGATATCCGGGCTTTCGAGCGTTCCCACGGGAACGGCCCGGGCGTCGCAGGCTGAGTGTCGAATAAGCCGCTGGGATAAAGGTCGGCCCGCGGCGTCGACGACCCGATCCAACTCGCGACGCATGGCCGACAAGCGCTGCGGCTGCCGGTCCAGATTGATGACGTGGATGTCAGCAATGTGGTCACCCCCAGCGACGACGGCCGGGCTGAAAGCCATCGATTGCTGCAGCGGCAGAAATGCGCGTGTGCGTAGAAAGAACGAATGTAAGAGTCGCTGCATGACTCCCAACGGCTTAAACAAATTCATTGCAAATCCCGCACTGCAAGCTGGAAAGGCTTGCCATTCGACAGGCGCCAGTTCCGCGCGTCACGACGGTAGCTCAGCGGCCACCGCGAGACGGCGATCGAATCCCAGTCGTGCAGTACCAGAACCTGATTGTCGATCACGGATGACGCTCCCAACTCGAAAATTGTCCTCGAAAGGTTGCCGGGCCCTGTGGTTGACTGGATTTCAGGGAACTCCCCGTTCGCAAAGCTGTGTAGAAGCTGAGTCGCCCGCTCAAGCGCGCGCGCGATGACTAGATCTCCTTGAGTCGCAATGAGTGGATTGTTGTTGAAGTAGAAGATCCAGCCTTCGCCGTTTGCGCCCGGTTGCAAAAATTCAGTTGAGCTCACCATCGAGTCCGATCGCATGTCGTAACAAAGAGGCTGGACCTTAAGTTGGCGTCCGTCGAACAGGCTCGCGATATCGCTCGCTATGCACACATCATCAGCATCGACATACAACCCACCTTCGACGAACAGATAGCACAGTCGGAAATAATCGGCCTGCATCGCGGGGTGATAGCAGCGCTTGAAAGCACTCGCATGGTCCGGGCCTAAACAGTGGCTGATAAATTCTCTTGCACTCGTCGTGTCGAACACACGGTGGGTGAAGCCGCAGGTTTCCCACTTGGACCATGTGGAAATGCACTCCCAAACGTCTCCAGGTACCCGCGAAGTGTCGTGCCAGAACTGCACGATAATGTTGGGGACGCCCGGCCCTTCGTTGTCGGCGTTCTTCGTTGCCCGTGAGTCTTGGATGAGGCTCTTAATGAACTCCGAGCGCTGTCGATGATGTTCGGGACTATCGGATTCGGTTCTCATGCGCTAGCGGTTAGTCGTCCTTGGACGAAAGTGAATGCTCTGTGACATATTTTTCAATACCGTGAGAAAAAGCCGCAACAGCAATGCCTGATAGCGCGACAGACGAAAAAAATAACCAAACGCAGTCCGGATTGAGGTGAAAAATAAGGCTGCCAATCGAAACCAAGGATGCTAGGCCTGCGATGAGAAACATTAGGCCAAAGAACAGAAACCCCTTATTGCGATAATGCGTATAGCTTCGTGGACCAATGAGTATGTAACTCTCCAAAGCGCCCGCTAGGCAAAACCAGATAGGGGTGCCGACAGCCGCGGTGCCGACGGAAAGATCGATCGGGCCGGAGTGAAGCTGTCCCTGTGCGATTGTAAGGATCACGAGAAGGCAGGTGGCAGAACCACCCAAGCACAGGTTTCGCAGCATTAGGAACTTGGATTCGCTTAGATACCGAAGTGAAAGCTGCGAAAGATCTCGTTTTTGCGGTGTATTCATAATGGCCCGCTTAAAGACGCATAGCGAGATCCTCTAATCGCCTGCAAGTGGATATCGGAGCTTCGTGTGGCGCATGAACAGTGATTCACAGCAGCCAACGGAACGGTAAGCACCCGTTGGCCACCACCGAATTGCAAATAGACGCGCTTAGTAGGTTGCGATTCGCCGGCGGCCAGCTTGTACGCCTCCACGGCGATCATTAGCCCTGCCGCGTAGGAAAGAAAAGGGAGCGACGCATCCACAGCAACTTCACTGACGGGGTCTATGACTTGGCCGGTCGCGCACACGGGCTGTGCAGCGGCCCCGCTATCCGGGAAAACGCATAGGGAGCATGGATCGATAACAGGGATGTGTCGAAACACGGCTGCTTGCCAATTCATTCCAGTCGACGCGTGCAGTTGCACCGGCGGGAATGCAACTTCGATGTGCCAACGGACATGATGCTCGTTAGCAGTCGATATCAATAAATCAGGAAGACCAACTGGTCGGTCTTCCCAATCACCCGATAGGTGGAGCCAAGTCGGGCGAGAGCGGCGAACCGTGATTCCTCGCTCCGCGAGGAATCTGGAAACGATCTCCACTTTAGGATCACCCTCCTTGTCAGCTGAAGAAAATACTGGCGATCGAGATATGTTCTCGAGTTTGAATTCGTCACCATCAAAGAGCGACGGAATGAAGATCATCTGAGACAAACACAAAAAATGAAGCGCAGACGAACCTACTGAGCCGACGCCGACGACCCAAATTTCTCCAAGATCAAGGCCAGCCCGCCAGGCGGGACCTGCGGCCGGTTCAGAATTCCAGTTCCACAGGTTTATTGTGTCCGCGTGCACCACGAGTGCAGCATCGTTGGCCAGACGAAATGCTTCCCCTGCTGCGAGAATCGCTGACATCGCAGCACCGAAAGGATTCTCGTCTTGGTGGTCAGGCTGTCTGGCTTCAACTTCGCCGACAGTTGCCGTCCAGCCACGCCCGAAAAAGCTCACGTCGCATGGTGTCGCTCCATAGATGATACGTAGGGGCCGAATACCATCGTCACGTGACTCTGGCTCTCGCAGCTCTTGAGGGCGAGCAAGTTCTAGCTCACGGGCCAGTGCCGCTTTGAGGAGCCGTTCTTTGCCCGGGATCTTCGGATGAACCTCGGTTGCATCAGAAATGACAAGCCGCACCTTTCCGAATTGACGACCCAGAAGCGAGGCGGCGGTGAGCAGAGCGACCTGCGCTGTGTATGTTTCAATGAATTCAGCGTCACAACCCAGCTCGATGCAGGCTGCCGGCGCCTCCGCAAGGCCACAGTATCGCCTCAGGCGGTCTTCATATCTGGCGGCAAGTTCATTTTGGCTCATAGGGCAGCAGGAACAACGTTGGCATGCCCAAACGGGATCTGTACGAACTCGTTTTCGTGCATGCTAAACATAAATGCGACAGCGCCTGATAGGTTTGGCATATGAACGCCGTAGTCGGGAAGCACGATAGAAACGAAGCCATCGAATCGAATCTGGGCGCCGTCTTCATCACCCTCGCTGTGATAGGCCACAGAAGGATGCGTGTGAACTTGCCCGACAACCTGGAGGCCGAGGTCATTCGCAATGTTTACGACGCGCACCATCTCTTTTGCCGAAACGAAGAAGCTGCCTCGTGTGCAGCGCGCATCCACAGGCACACAAGCAAGCAAGCACGTATGCAATCCGTCCGTACGTCCAAGGAAGTAGGCAATACCTTCCACACCGCGTCTTCGGGCGGGAGCGATGGCTCCATCAATGGCCTCAATGACGGCTGGCGTGGTGAAGCAAGTTCGGTGCATCGACTTGGCGGTCATGGCTATCGCTGACTCAAGCGGCGCTCATATTTTGTCATGGCTTCGAGCGCAATCCGCAACGCCATGGCTGCCAAGGTGGTAGCCGCGCCCGTATATGCGTTCGCTTTCCAATCGCCTTCAATCGCCCAATCTGGATGAGGTCCTCGGTCGTCGACGCTCTTATAAGCCAAACGATTCCATGGAGCACAGATCACGCCGTTGCCGTGGAAGAAATTTCCTCCAACGGGAGTATGAGCACGCTCGCCCAGCGCGCCGGTTTCCGGATTTAGCCAGTGCCACGCAGGCGGAATTCGCGCGTAACCATCAAGAAACACCTTCAGGTGCAACCAACTGTTGTCACGCGCTAGGACGCCGAGTGTGAACTCGGCGTCACCGGTGCGTGCGAATGTCCATCCCTGCTGTTCCGCGTTCGCCTTGAGGTCGGCCAGCTCAGTTTCGATTGCAAGCTGTTGGACATTGAGCACGGATCAAACTCCCGAACCGGTTGCGACCAGGGTAAGCTTGGCGGGGTTGGGCAGGTGGAAGCTTTCCAAGGGGCGTTCCTCCGGGGCAAGGCGCTGATCGCCATACCAAAGCTCAAACGATGCGTCCTTCGGCAGTTCGAGCGTGTTCTTCACGGTGTCGATGACCTCCGACACCTTGGTCGTGAGTGAGAACTCGCCCTTGAACGGACCCTTGGGCGTGGCAATTTCCAGCTGAATGGTTTTGCTTGGGGGGTGTACAGTACTCATGTTGGTCTCCGAGAGTTCTGGTCGATCCACCGGCGAACCACTCGCGATGAGGACCATTAACAATAGAGGCTCCTCGCCGAGTGCGCCGCCGACACGAAATTCATGTCGGCGGGAGATGCACAATGGAGCCTAGCTATCGCAGGGGATGAGACCCACAGCAGATGCATAGCTCACCTGATATACGCCAGATGCTCGCGCAGTTCTCACAGGCTGATCGCGTGCGGCTTCTTCTTGTGGCGCAACGTTTCGCATTTGGGTGCGCAATGATTCCTGAAGACCTGCTGCAGGAGGCGTGTTCGCGGGCCCTTGCAGGCACGCGAAAATGTAAGAATGGACTTGAGCTCCGAGCGTTCCTTGTCGGCGCCATGCGCAGTATTGCTTTCGATGAGCGAAAGAAGGCCAAGACGCACGCTCTGGATATGGCTGTAGCTGTTGAGTCGATCGACGAGTCGGAGATCGAGTCGGCCAGTAACAGCATCGAATATGCGATTGAAAATGAGGACGAGGCGGTCGAAAAAGTAGCCCTTCTTCGTGAGCTGGTGAAGAACAATGAAAATGCTGCTCTCGTGATGGAAGGCCTCTTGGATGAACTTGAGCCTGCTCAGATTCGAAGTGCGACTGGCCTCACGCAAACACAGTACGACTCTGCGCGTACCTATATTCACCGCCGACTTACGGACCATTTCAAAAAGCGGGTCCAATCATGAACACCAAAAGCCATCGCGCACGCCTGCACTACACTGTCGACCGCTTGGTCGAAGACATCATACTGACATCCGACGAGGACCTTATCAAAGGCCTTAACACGTGGGGGGAGAGCGTTGCCGAACTGGACGAACGTGCAAAGGCAGCGATCGGCGCCGCGGCAAAGAAAGCTGGTCGCGAACGTTTGGCAGCCGCACGCGCGCAAGTTGCGCAGCGTCGCCCATCTAACGATCTGAATATGGGACTGAACCTTTCAACTGCGCGGACGATCTACAATCGCGTGCGCAGTCGCAAAGCTGACATGAGAGAAACGTTGGCGGCGCGTAATGGCTCCGAGCTTTCGGATCAGCAGATGCTTGATATTCTCAAGGATCTACTGGCGCTGGGGGCAATCTCCTCGAAGGATTTGGAAGGGTGACTGCACTGACCTCCGCGGAGATCCTTCTGCAGGATTTCGGCATTGAGACGCCGAGCGAAATCGACCTAGAGGCCATCGCCTTTGCTTTGGGTGTTGAGGTTAAGAGGGCGCCTCTTTCTGGTCATGAGGCGCGAATAGTCGGTGTTGGTGATCGCGCTATCATCTGGGTTGACTCGACCAAGAGCTTTAGACGGCAGCGATTTTCGATAGGCCACGAGATCGGTCATTGGCAGATGCACAGAGGCTCACTGCTGCTGTGCGCGTCATCGGATATCGGTAGCGAACGCGCCGTGGACGCGGAACGGATGGCGAATCGATATGCCGCCGACCTGTTAATGCCGTGGTATCTATTCCAAGACGCCGTCGGCGCGTTCGGATCTGCTACATGGGAGACCGTTTCGGACTTGTCCAAACAATTCAATGTAAGCCGTCCCGCTGCTGCGATTCGTCTAATTGACAGCGGACGATATGCCGCCGTTCTTACGTGTCATCGGAAGAGTGGCGCGAGATGGTTCAAGCGATCGCCAAGAGTTGCTGAGAACTGGTACGTTAACGAGTCCCTTGATTCGCGAACCTCAGCATTCGAGGTGCTGTACGGAACCGTCGTCTCAACGCCACGGAGGACGATCAGCGCAAGTTTGTGGTTTTCGCGCAAGGACGCTAGTCGCTTCAAAGTGACCGAGCAATCTGTTCGCTCAGAACAGGAGGTCTACACGTTGCTGAATCTGACCGATCGGGACGCAACTTTGTAAGTTAGCTATCGTTCTTACCAGGGATCGCGAACACTGCAAGTCCACACGGCCCAAGAAGCTATTATCTAGGTTCAGGCAAGAGCGCGCGTAGCGAAATTGTATATGCCTCATGGAACGCGCCATCGACGTAAACATCGCACTTTTCCACTGCTTGTTTTGGGATATTCAGCACCAAGTGAACGCCGGCGGCGTAGCCGTACGCGCCCTGATGCGCGGTCAAGCCCATGAGTTTCCAAACGTCGCGTTCGAAGTCCGAATTCACGTGGCGTTTGATTTCAACGACTAAAAGATTGTCCCGCGCGCCGATCCGATGCACTATGAGGTCGGGTGTGATGTCGGCTTCGAGCAGCTCGCCCGTGCTTGGATTCGAATGTGAGGGACGTTTTCTTACTTGCTCTCGGCGGTCGTACTCGTTGCTAACGTCCCAATCGGGAAATCGCTCGCGTAATCGAACAAAGAGCTCGCCTACCACGTGTCTCTCGCCAGGATCGGCGTATCGCAGAGCCTCTAGCGATAGGACTTCTATAACTGCCGACGAAAATGTTGCGAGTATCTCAGGGATATCGTGACGCATTCGCGTTGCATTCCTGACCCATAGATATGCTGCGTATTCCATTGCCGAAGCGTGCCCGCGCGATGTTGACGCAACTTTCCGGAGCCAACGACTTTCTCGCGATGAAGCACGCCTAGTTTAGTGAATGTATGCCCAGGTCAGCGTTGCTGCCTGATGCGCGAACTCAAGTTTCCAATAGCGATGCCGCAGGATTCATCTCTGCCGCTCCCGCCTGAAAATATCCCACCACACTCGACACCGCCCGATGTTCCGTCATCGCCATCACGGCGGCCAACGGAATGTTTTGCTTTCCCGCTTCGGTGACAAAGCCCGAGCGCAGACTGTGACCTCCAAAATCCCCCTTGAGACCTGCCAGTTTTGCACGCCGCTGCACGATTGCGCCGACAGCAGCTGGTGATAGGGCAGCCCCCATCCGTCGCTTCCATAGCCGCCGAAAAATCGCGCCTTCTTTGATGCCCGATTCATTCAACCATTTCGCGAGAGCATCTGCCGCCCGGTCCAGGATTGGCTTGTCCGGCGTGGACCCCGCCTTTACGCCGGCCTGCTGGGTCTTGCTGTGCTCAAGGCGATAAATAAAGGCCTGTGGTCCGGTCCGCCGCAGATCACGCATGTCGGCGGCGGCGATCTCACTGCGCCGGCGGCCGCCGCTGGCGAAGCCAAAGCAGAGTAGGGCGCGATCCCGAACTCCCTCCAGCGAATCGTCGCACGTGGCCAACATCGCCTCGAGTTCCGCTTTGGCGATCGCGGTCTTCTTGGCCGGCCGTTCGCCGCGTTTGACCGAGGCGCGACGCGCGCGCCCGAGTACGGTGCGGACCGCGGGTTCTTCGCACGGATTTATTAGCCGTTTCAGGCGATGCGCCGTCGACAGCACCGCGACCCGATGCACGACGCTGGCGAGCTTCCACGGCCCCGTTTTGGATTTCAGCTTGGCGGCCACAAGCGCCTGGTCGACGGCCGGCGGCAATTCCCATTTCAAACCCGTCTTGCCTCGGCGCGCCACATGATCGACGACGAACTGCATGACGACCGCTTCAGTGGTCGGCAAGGTCAATTCCATCCCGTAACGCGCCCGGTGCCAGCCAGCCCAGTAGCGCAGGGCGCTGGAATAGCTGCGGGTGGTGTTCGCGGCGGCCGCTTCGGCGAGAAGTTCGCGCACGGCGTTGGCGGCCTGTTCGGCCAATTGCGCTGGCAGCAGCAGTTGGGCGGCGGGTGAGGCGACCGTAGAAATGGATTTATTTTGTTTCATACTATGTAGCGTATACTACGCAATGGAGCGTGTACAGGCGATAATCATCACTTATCGTCAGTACGATGGCAAAAGAGTAGGGGATCGCAGTCGGAGACGCAAATGGCACGCGGCATCACCCAAACACAAGTCAACGACGCGGCCGATGCGCTGCTCCAACGCGGCATTCGGCCAACGATCGAGAAGCTGCGCGCCGAACTGGGAACGGGCTCCCCGAACACGTTGATGCGCATGGTCGAGACGTGGTGGTCGCAGTTAGCCGAACGGCTGGCCGCGCAGGCGCGAGCGGATGTGCCTGGTCTGCCCGAGCCGGTGCAGCGGGCGATGCAGGTCCTGTGGGCCGAAGCGGTAGTCACGACACGCCAGGCCGCTGATGCGCAGGTCGCCGACGCGCGCAAGGTGCTTGAAGAGGAACAAGCGACATTGGTGACCGAGCGTTCGCGCTGGACGGCCGATCTCGACCATGCCCGTGCGGATGCGGCCAATGCCAAGGACGCCCAAGCCGTTTCAGAGCAGCGCCTTGCTGACCACCAGCGCCTGGTCGAGCAATTGCAGATCGAACTGCACGATGTCAAAGCGCAGCGCGACAAGCAGCAGGAACAACTCGAGCTCTTGGCCGAGGACATGATTCGGCTCAACGCCATAAGGGAAAAGCAGCAGAAAGAATATGCCGCGGAGCGAGTTTCGGCCGCAACACATATTCGCGCAGTCGAGGACCGCGCCCACGCTGAGGTCGACCGGGCCCGCGCCGAGATCAAGGTGCTCCGCACCATGCACACGCAGGCGGAGCGCGCCACTCGGACGGCTCGCGATGCTGCTGCGCGCGAGCACAAGGAACACGCGCAGCAGCTACGGGCTGCGGAGCGCGAAGCGGCCGCTCAACGCGCTCGTGCCGAGGCTCTGGAAGGTCTACTCAAGCGTATTGCGAATTCGATGGCGATGACCTCGCCTAGCAAAGGGCGTGTGAGCCCGCGGATAAGACACCGGTGATCGATCCATTGGTGGAATTGAGAGAAGATTTCGAAGCGTTGGTCGCCAGAATGCACAGGCCTAAGGCGCGAGCAACGGGTGGCGCATTGTCTGCTGCCACTGGAAAAATGTCGGCGCCGAGGGCTCAAGCCTATGCGTTTATGCAGTGCTCGGTACGACCCATTTGCAATTTACCGAAGTCGGTAAAAAGTGGTAAATCGGAACTTCGCGACTGTGCTCTTGGACGGTTGAGCAGTTGGAGATCGGTGCTGATGGGGTGTTGTTGGCGGCAACTGCGGCACCGGAAAGTTGTCTCTGGGGTACCTTAATGGCGGGAATCAATTGCGCATTGATTGCCAAAGTGAATACCAAGGCGTCGGATCGTCCGGAAAAAGATCTTCGGCAGCTGCCAGCATATCGGCCATTCCACAAACTTCATCGTCAACATTGACAAGCCCACCCACCGTTTTCAGGAGTGCTAGAGGAGGTACGTAGCCCTGCTGTATTAATAGTTGGCAATGTAACCACGCGCGTTGATCCGAGATCGATCCGACCTTTGCAAGCTCGCGGAAGATCCGAACAAGGGCACGCAGGCGAGTTCGCACCATATGCGGCTCACGTCCTGAACAATAAACAATCAGCTCTATGTCTTGGCGCGACAGTCGCGCGTCGGTCTGGAACGGACGGGTGGTTGCCGATCAACCGTGGGGCATCTTGTTGGCAGATTTGTCACCCGCGGGGCATTGGCGCCAATCAGGGCACCTGTAGGCCGTTGCTGCGGCATCTCATTGGTAGGAGTCACGCGCTATGCGCTTCACTTCAAAGCTGGGGACCGACTGCGACTGGGGGTAAGCACCATCTGACCAAGCGCCACAAGTAGATTTTGCGTTCTAGATGATCTATTACACTGACAACATGGTGCGCGCAGGTAGGCGCGAAGGGCACAGTGAGGTGATTCAATGCCTCAGGTGACAACTGGGCAAACGAAATCGGACCAGGCGCGCCAGCGGTTGGAGCGCCTAATTGGGTTTAGTACGCTGTCAAATCCTTACGAGTCTTTGTACTCCTACGTTTCGCGACTCATCCGCGCCAATCTGCTGAAGGATGCCGAAATTCGCTCCACACTCCCGGCTCTGTGGATTGAGCATGCATTCGCACCGAATCCTCCCAGCCTAACAGCGGCGCTCACACGCAGCATTAGAAGGTACTGCGAGAAGGCTCTTGATTTGCCGCTCAAGTTGTCCGCGCGTTCATGGTTTCTGTTTCCTGAGCTAAACAGCTCACCCCCAGAGTACTTGCGCGGCTGTGCAGATTGTTTCGCCGGTGGCTATCACAGCTATGCGATGCAAGGAGATCTCATCGCGCGCTGTCCGCTTCACGGAACAGCTTTGTCGTTTCGCTGTCGTCACTGCGACACGCCTCTGCTCTGGAGCAACTGGAGCCCGACCGCCGGGGCATTCCAATGCCCGCGCGGATGTCTCATGCTGAAAGGCCTGCACGTGGGGATGACGCCAGAGTCCGAAGTGCTTTCGCAAGCATTTGCGAAGCACCTCGCGTGGATTAGCGAGATCAAGGCGATGATGAGCTTTGTTTCCGGTCCTGTTCACGTCGCATACCCGCCTTATGCGACCGTCGCCAGTATCCGCACACCACCGTTGCCATCACCTGGGCTTTTCCCAGCAATCAGCGATGCGCTAAGGCATGAGGGAATTGCAATCCCCAAACCAGAGCAATTCCACGCGACTTCGCACGGTATCTGGAAGATAGAGGTCGCACGCTGGCCCCATAGGAGGCAAAAAGTTGTCGGCGATCTGAGGGAGGCAATGCGGCGCTCGTTTCGACGTGGCGTCTACCATACACATCTTCCTCTCGTGAGCCGTGCGCGATTTGCGAAGTGGTTGAAGTTGCCCAACGTCAAGGAATTCGCTCATCGGGGAAGTCTCGAAAAAGGTAGTGGAGTGGACGTTTTTTGCGTGCCGTCTTACTTGCTCACCAACAACGAAATATTCGCCCTTCGAAAACTGCTAACGAGGGACGCCGCGGAAGAAGAGAGCGTATGTCACTATGAGAGTTACTTAGTCGATTTGCTCAAGAATGCTTTTGATCGAAGAGGCGCATTGGATCGGATGACCGTGCCGAGTAAACTCCTGACCGTCGCAGAGACGTTTGATGGCATCCTTTGTGTTGGGACTGGATACTGGCGCGTGTGCGGGCACACGCATGCGGATCATTCAGGGCAGCAGACTTGGGAAAAGTTTCGAGAGCGAGCGGAAGTCCCGGGTGGCATCATTCACGTCGCCGACCGCGATGGCCCACCTTGATGACTTCACGTGAGAGCTGAAGTGCGCCTCCCACAGTTACACGGGCTGCTCGCGCTATTTGAACAAGCATGCTCTGTTCCCGAAATTCGCGCTCGTAGCCCTTACGAATCCATCGGGGGGAAATCGTTGTGCGTCCCTCAATATCCGCAAGACCGGCTCGCTTTGCTAACAGACGGACGCGTCTGCACGTCCATTGATGAGACAACTCGGCGATCCGTGTCCCATGCCATCGAACAAGAAATGGATCATCGCCAGATATTTCGGATTGACGAATCGCACCCCATGCTTTGACGACGTCGGCATCGTTATGGAGAAAACGAACCCGACGGTCAGCATGCTGCATCGCGCTAATGGGTTGTTCGATCAAGAACTCGACCACCGGAACTAATTGCTCTGCTTCGGAAATATAGCCTGGAGTTAGGTCTTTGAACTTTAGGGCTGCCGCTTGCTGCGGCGTGACTCGCTGCAGCATCACCAACAGAGCAGCATCACGAAGCCCCTCGCGATCGCTGCCGCAGGCCTTCACGAGGCTCGAAATTATTTGTGTAACCGACATGGGCAGAGTTTCCGAGCCTTGGACGGCTACTCGCTCAGCCTCCCAACTTGCGTACAAATCGCTGATCGATAGGCGCACGATAGGTCCGTGCAGCTGACGGTACCAATAGTCTCGCCGCCATTCGTCTTCCGGCAGAGGCGCATGTTCGTACGCGGTGTTCAACACGCTCATACGAAATTCGGTTGTACGAGGAGAGGGAACGCCGCGACGGCCGTTGAACCCTGACTCTCTTAACGCCACGAATCTTCGTGTCGGCATCGTCAGACGCAGTAATCCGTTCTCAGTTACGTAGGCATGCTCGTTCAGAAAGGCATTGACCATCTCTTGCTCACGAGCACGAGGCGGTTTTTCGGCGAGCGGAAGTGGTGCGTTGTAGCGAAGCCGGTGCCATGCGTCCCAATACCGAAGCGCATTGGCGTAATTGGCCCTCGTTAGCGGGAGTACGTCCATTCCGGCCAACAAGGTTTCGATCCAGTCGGACACGGGCTAGCCCAATGCAATAGAGCGCAAGGGACGCGGTCAGAACAGGATAGACGGTTGCGGCGGGAAAGGAAGGAGGTTGTGGCGGAAAAGGATACAAAATTGTGGCAAGAGGACACCTGACTGACGAACAGATCGCAACACTCTAGTATTTGACATAATATACAAAGGCGTCAGTTCAACGGCGCGAAAGGCACTGAACTTGCTTCGTTGGATTTTCCAAAAAGTTACAGGGATAACCTCATGGAGTTTCCGCCCTGCTGCCAGCCCGCTGGCCGCATAACAAACAGCTGCGCAGCCAAGGTCCACCGCCAACAAGTCGAAGGTCACTACCACCTCACAGGCCATTGGACCGGCTGGAAGCTACAAGGGAACAAACTCATCGGCCCTGATGGTCTGCGATTCACACCGCAGACCTTGCGCAACGCGTGGCGCACATTCAGCGAACCGGCCCCCGACGATGATCAACCGACGGCTGCCAGCCCGACGAGCCCGCGTGCTCCACTCCAACGCTACTAGCATTCGGTCCCACCTTTTTCAACAACTCGTCAATAGCACCTCTTTTGACATCGAGAGCCTCCAGACGGTCATCAGACATGGCCGCGACAGCCCGAAGCAGATCAACCGCAGCATCGGAAGGCGGATGAGCGCCCAAATCATAGAGCAGAGATTGCAACATGTCCCTAAACGTAGTGTTGACTATCGGGTCACCTTCGCTGTTGTACCTGACTGCACTCTGTTCATCGAGATCCGCCAATTGTTCTTCCAGACCCGAAACAAACGCCGCCTGCAAATCATTATCTCCGCCGTCCCGCGCAGCATTGCCCGCGTACTGCAGCGGATACGTAATTGCCTCGATACGAATACGTGATTCCAGAGATGTGTAATCCTCCACCTTCCGCCAACGACCGGCTATCTGAACAAATCGCTCAGCAATAGACCGGTACAAAAGAAACTCCACGCTCAAGAGCTTCGATACCGACCCAGAAAGCACAATGCGCGCAGGTGTTGGTCGCGCAGGATCTATCACTTCAAGCAAATATTTCTGTTGTTTTTGAATTTCGCCATAGCCCAATCGAAGTGTTCGAATCGCCCCGAGAATACGCAAACCCTTCGACCCACGATCGCTCAATGACCCCGGGAGATCTAGAACCTCTCCGTCCTCAAGTAGCTTCTCCATAGCCCATAAATGGTCGCCCAGAAATTCGTCGTCATCCAGAAGCCCCAACTTATAATCCGGCGTGGCACTTATACATCGGACGAAAAGGCTTGAACTGAATGACGGTTCCGACTCCCGATGCTCCTCGTAGTTGTACTTCGCTAAGCGGACTTGGCCCTGATAGTCCAAGAGTGCACCAAACGACAGAGGCATACGCCGGAGCCATATCTCCAAAAGCAACTCACGAACATCTTTTGACGAATCGACTCGCGACGAATCAATTTGCGAGTTTCTCGCCTCATCGTATAGCTGCTCCGTAACCCGCAACGCAATCTGGTCCGTAATTGAGTCCGTCTCGAGGAGGTGCGCAAGTATCTCCGCTCTGACAACTGTCGACTGCTTGTCGTCGTAGAGAGTGGGAAGAAGTTGTTGAACGGTCTTAGCCCGCTCAAACTCCAAGTCCCTGTCATGAGTTTGTCTTTCTCGCTCGGTTTTTAAGCGATCGGCGCAATCTTGAAGCCCAAACACCACCAGCGCTATGACCAGTCCGTGAGCAGACCACTTGCCAACAAACTTCCACCACCGCCACCGAGCTTTTGGATTATTCGAACGATTGGGGGACATGGCCGACCCAAGCGTAACAAAAAGCGTTCGGCAGGACGACAGACAGGCAAAGAAAGAGGCGTCACCCTTGGGGGCAACAGCCCCCCAAACCCCCAAAAGCGATCAGCGACCGAAGCTAAACGAACAAACTCGGCGTATGTTTCTGAGTCGAGGCGACCATTGTTGAGTGCTTCATGTCATGGCCGCTGCAGCCGGCAGCCGTGAGTCGCGATCGGCCGAAAGTGACGAAAT
>Ga0068853_100000085_pt1 | contig 64736 bp, 70 predicted proteins | sample KBSCornC32_FD_65655 | JGI IMG/M metagenome (GOLD analysis project Ga0068853, IMG submission 65655) | Corn rhizosphere microbial communities from Kellogg Biological Station, Michigan, USA - KBS Corn C3-2 | ecosystem: Host-associated > Plants > Roots > Rhizosphere > Soil ... | reverse complement strand
GAGGCCTGTTGGCAGCAACAAGTATCTGGGCTCTGGGATAGCCGCCATTGGTTTGGAGGATGAACGAATGGCGCCTTGTAGGACCGTAGGCGGATCACCGAAACGGCGGCTATGTTGGCGTTCACGAAACACTTGATTCTCGTGCAATCAGTCTCATCACTGCCGAGCGCAGCAACGCCTTCGCATAACGACGATGGAAACCGAGGAGTAGGCGGAAGGGAAGAGGCATGGATCTGCGGCCTGTCTTTCGATTTGTTGCCGATACGACACCGGTGCCAAAGAAAAGCCGCGTGGCTGCTTCGGCACCTTTCCCGACCGGTTTCGCCATCAGCCATGAACGTGTACGTCCCTGATAATCGCAAAGCAGCAACTGGTTGGGCTCCTGGCCTTCGACAGTCCAGGCAGCAAAGCTGTCGATTGAACCATTGGCCAGTTTTTCGGCTTCTGGGTCGGTCGAAGGTTTTGCAACGAGCCATTTCAGGACGAACCGTTCGACCTTGAATAGGCGGCTCGTATAGAACGCGATTACGAACTGCTGTTGCGAAACGTCGCCGGCAACGTCGATCGTAAAACAATCAGTGTAATCGCCCTTGGCATGATAGTCGAACAGCAGCGACTGCTCCGGCAATGGACGCACCATGATCTGGCTCAAGCCAGCTTTGTGCATATCAAGCCTTTGATCGAACAGAAAAGGCCCAGCGAAGCATTTGCGCTACTGCCAGCGAACCGGTTTTGGCGATGGGTGTAATGATAGGCCGCTCCCCGAAGCTATGGAGTTGCTTTGCCCAATCAGGCAGCAGGTCAACCGCCGCAGCAATCAAGGCCTTTTGTATTGGAGCAGAAGTCGGATCGATAGCGGGCTGAGTCACGGTCAATCGTGCGACTTCCCGTGTTCTTACATCAACATGAAGGTCGGCTTGCATTGTGCCGATCAGCGCATCCAGTTCAGCAATCGTTCGCGGCACCGGTTTTGCGCCCAGCATTTCGGCAACATGTCCGGCCTGTTCAACATAGCGGTCCTGCTCCACAACACTTAATCGCCGGTTGCCATAGCTTTGCCAGGCATAGAGGAAGCATCGGGTCTCGCAGGCATGGGCCCATGCCAGCAAGGCGGGATCATCGGCCGCATAGGGCGTCCCGTCCGGCAATATGCCTTGCACCTTTGCGTGGATTGCTTTCACCCGTTCGATCAACGCGAGCGCGTCAGTCCGCTCGGCAAAGGTCGTGACCGCGATAAAGCGTGCAGTGCGCCGAAGCCTGCCATGCATATCCTCGCGAAAATTGCTGAAGTCCCACACGCCGGCGAGCGCCGCCGGATGCAGCATAAGGAGCGCAGCGACACCGCCGATCATCATCGTCGTCACATCGCCATGCACCGTCCATATCGTCGATCCGGGCGGAAACAGCGCGTCGTCGGAGCGGATGACGGGCGCTTCGCCCTTCGACCGGTTGTTAAAAACCGATTGGACATGCCGCACGGTGTTTCTCCGCAACGTTTCCATGGGGTTTGGAAAAGAGAACGCATTCATAGCCCAGCCTCTTTCAGCACCAGCTCGGGCACCTTTGGCGGCGCGATCGCCTTGCGTTCACCCGTGATTACGCCCAGCGCCATATCAATTGTTGCATAATTGAAGGTAAAGCCGCTGCGCAACGCCGCCTGCGGATAAACACGCTGGCCGCTGAGCAGCAGTTCCTCGGCAAAACCACCCAGCAGCTTGCGCAACGGCCATGCGGGCACCGGGATGATCGCGGGACGGTGGAGTGCGTGGGCCAGCGCTTTCGTGAAATCGCGATTGGTTACCGGCTCCGGCGCAGTGCCGTTCACCGGGCCGACGATCTCTTCGTGCGCGATGCAGTGGACAATCATCCGCACCAGATCGTTGCGATGTATCCAGCTCATCCAGTGCTTGCCGTTGCCGAACGGACCGCCCATGCCGAACTCGAACGGCGCAAGCATGCGCGCGAGCATCCCGCCGTCGTTGTCGAGTACCAGGCCGGTGCGGAGCAACACAGTGCGAACGCCCAATCCTTCCGCCTTGCGCGCGACCCGTTCCCACGACACACACACACGGCGCGAGAAGCATGGCGCGCCGAGATTGTCCTCGGTCAGCATCTGGTCGCGGCGCAGGCCATACCAGCCGATCGCCGAGCCGCTGACCAGGACCTTGGGCCTGTGGTCGAGGCGGCGGATAAGGTTGAGCACATCATGGGTGGCGGCCAGCCGCGATTTGACGATGCGGATGCGCTTTGCCCTAGTCCAGGGGCTGTCGGAAATCGGTTCACCCGCCAGATTGACGATCGCGTCGATGTGCGCATCGTCGGCGATCTCGGCGAGCGATGTCACGACCCGGACCGGTCCGGTTTCAGCCAGCGGTAATGCGTTGGCGCGATTGCGGGTGAGCACCGTCACCTCATGCCCAGCACCCGCCAATGCAGCGACGAGGCGCGCGCCAATGAAACCGGTGCCTCCTGTAACCAGTATTGCCTTGCGGCCTTTGAGCGCCTCGGCCAGCCGCGCGGCAGGTTCCCGGCGCAAATTAGGACAACGGCGCGCGGCGGCCAGATCGCGCAAGCCCGACACGATCACACCGAGAGCGGCTACCGCGCACAGCCAGCTTACGATCCCGTAATGCGCCGGAACGAGCACGGTCGGCGCGCCCGCCAGCTCGAGCAGCCATGGCACCAGCAACGCCAGCACCACGCCATAGTTGAGCGTCAGCAGCGTGTGGGTGATGCGCTCGGTGGCGGGCAGCTTGCGGGTGCGGTCTTCCTCGACGAAATCCCACAGGGTGATGAGCAGCTCGCCTGCCATCAGCGCGATGAGGCCAATGGCCCATGCCCCATGCGGCTCGGTCCAGCCGAGCGCCATGAACAGCACCGCGTAGGCAAGATTACGCACACCATGCAGCCGCAGTTCGTCCTGCTGATCGGGCCGCCAGGCAAGCCGTTCCATCCCTTCATGATGATAGAGCGTATCGAATGCGCCCATCGCCATCTGCGCCAATATGGCCGCCCAGAGAATGTCAGTCATGGCAAGGCTCCTTGTCGATTGCAGGTTGATCGTGGAAGCGGCTGTTCTGGCTCATGATCTCGCCGAACAGCGCGTGGCGCAGCGTCAGCGTGAAGGTGAACGCGCCCTCGCCAAGGTCCGCATGGTCGATGCGCAAATGGCCGGGGCCGAGCCAAGCAGGCAGGCGCAGCCGCCTACCCGCCAGCATCAGGAAATAATGATCGCTGGTGAAATGGATGCCGTCCGCGTCAGCCGTGGTGGTAAGGGCGATGCCGAAGCCGCCACCGAGATATTCCTCAAGCCCGGTGGGGCCGGCGAAGCGCTTGGCACTATGAATCACCTGCGGGAAGCCGCGCTTACGGGTATAGACACGGGTCCACACCTGGCCACCGCTTGCGCCATCCTCGGTCACCGAGACGACCGCCGCGACGCCGCCGTCGCGTTCCAGAGGCAATGGCGCGCCGATAAGGCGACACCCCTGCGCGATCAACCAGCCCAACGTACTCATCCGGCAATGCAGGACTTGCCCGGCATAGTTGACTGATTGTCCTGGCCCCAGCCGCTTGGCGAAGCGCAGCTTCACTGCCTGCGGCAAGCTGTTCCATGCGTCGGCCCCCACCAGCCCACGAAAGCGCAGATCGAGCAGCGCAGCATCGCTTTCGCGCGCCCGTTCCGTTTCCCTTCTCTCCAGCACTGCGGTCATTCCCCGGACTCCTGTTTGTTTTGGTATTTCTGTAATGAGAGAAATTATGGATCAAAATTTTTTCAGCCGGTTTCAGTTTTCGATCCACCCTTGCCGCCAACGAACTTCAGCAGGCCAACGACCTTCGAGCCGAGACGGATCAGTGTCATGATCTGCGAAGGGGGAACGTGGAGCATCTGGTTATACCAGCCCTCCACCGTGTTGACGAAATCATGCATGGAATTGAGCCGGGCGCGCACGGCCGGGCTAATCTTGGGATCATCGGCATGTTCCATGGCCGCGCGGATCGCACCGACCATCGGGTCGATCTCGCGTTCCTTACGGCCCTGCGCGACCTTGCTCGCCATTTGCCACAGATCGGTCTCCGCAACATAATGGTCGCGGCGATCGCCCAGCACAGGCACGCGCATTACTAGCTTCCAGTTGAGCAGCTCACGCAGCGAGTTGGACACGTTTGAGCGGGCCATGCCCAGCTTCTCGGAAATCTCCTCGGCGGTGAGCGGCCGGTCAGACAGGAACAGCAACGCCTGTATCTGCGCCACCGAGCGATTGACGCCCCATTGTCCGCCGAGATCACCCCAGCGCAAAACGAAAGCCTCTACGGCTTCAGGCAGCTTGTCCGAATCGATAGTTGTTTCTGTCATGACAGAAATATCTGCTGAAATCGGATGAGAGTCAAGCAGCATGTTGCGCCGACCGTTCCACCGCCATAGCTTCCTCTTCGCTTTCCTGCGTTGATCCGATGAACGTCTTTACCGTCGTCCCTGATGGCCCGGTTCTGTCGCGCAGGAAGAACCCCGCCATCTCATGGAACCATACACGCCGCCCCATACGATAATACCAGCGGATCGCGTGGCGGATCTTCGGCTCCGGGTTCCATAGCAGCCGTCGCAACGCGCGCGGGCGCGTCTGCATCGCCACCTCGATAAACTTCACCCAGAGGAACAGGCGCCAGGGCGGCATCTTCGCCATGCCGAGCACCTGATGCTTGTAGTCCCATTTGGTCCGGTCGGCCTGCACCACCTTGCGGTCTTCGGCTTCGCGATAATAGGGCGTCCAGCGATGCGGCGTCACATAGAGCGCCTGGATCTGGTCGGGGTCATAGGCGATCAACCGGCGCAGCGCACGCCACATGTCACGATCGGTCTGGTCGACGAAGCCTGCGACCCATGTCGCCATCGACAGGATATTGTGCTGGCGGAGCAGCCGGATCGCCTCACGGTCCGTACTGGTGGCGCCGCCCTTTCGGATCAGCTTCAGCGTGTCCTCTTCGGTGTTTTCGGTGCCCATCAGAAAGCGCTCGAAGCCCGCCTGCTTGTAGAGGTGCAGGAACTCCGCATCGCGTACGATGTCGTCGGCGCGGGTCGACCCGACCAGCGTGACGTCAATGTCTTCAGCGATCAGCGCTTCGAGAAATGCCTTCCACGCCTTGCGTCCGGCGGATGGATTCTCATCCGCGAAGTTGAAGACCTCCACCCCCTGTTCGCGATGGAGCCGGGCGATCTCGGCGGCGAACCTTGCCGGATCGCGATGACGCCAGCGGGTCCAGAAGCCGCGCTGGCCGCAGTAGGTGCAGAGGTGTGGGCAGCCGCGCGAGAACTGGACGACGACAGCGCGCTTGCCGCCCCAATAGCTGTAGCGGGCATGATCGATCAGTTCCCAGCCGATGCGGTAGTCATCAAGGGTCTGGATGACCGGGGCTGCACCCGTTGCATGGGCGGCACCATTGCGGCGGAAGGCAATCCCGCGCACGGCGTCGAGCGTGCTTCCCGATTCCAGCGCGCAGATAAGACGCCGCGCCGTTTCCTCGCCTTCGCCACGAACGATCGCATCGACCCAAGGTTCGCTCTCCAATATGTCGCGCCAGAAATAAGTCGGATGAACCCCGCCATAGATGATGTAGGCATCTGGAAATCTCGTACGAACGGCCTGCGCCACCGCCGTGATCACCGGATGGCCTGACGACGACCCGGAATGGCCGAACAGGACCGCATCTGGTCCGAAGGCGGCGACCTGCTCGACGATTGCATCGGTCGGCATCGGTCCGAACTCTCCATCGATAAGCCGTACATGATGCCCATCGTCGATCAGCGGCCCACCGACACTGAGCAATCCCAGCGGCGGCAGATGATCGTCGGGAATGCGGCTGCCGATCGCGGGGTGCGGTACGTTCACCAGCATGATGCGCATCAGTTTGCTCCCCCACAGAGAAAGGGTGTCGGCAACGCCTCGCCGGAAAACGGTTTCGCGAGATGCGGCAGGAATATGCTCCCGCCGATGAGCGCGGCGGCGATCGCGGCAATCAGCACTGCGCCCGCCGCAACGTCCTTTGCCGCCTTGATTGCGGGGTTGAAGCTGCGGCTCACCGCATTGCAGACCTGTTCGACCGCCGTGTTCAGTGCCTCGGCCGCGAGCACCAGCGCGATGGCAAGGATCAGCCAGCGCCATTCATTGAGATCAATGCGCAACCAAATGCCCGCGCTTATAGCGGTGGCGGCAAGGCCGAGATGGATGCGCATATTGGGTTCGTTGCCGACCAGAAAGCGCAGTCCTTCAAAGGCATGGCTAAAGCTCTGCAAGCGACCCACTGAGCGGATCGGCGGCGCAGGCGTCGTTTCGCCAACGACCGATCGCCACGCGAGCGGGTTTGTCCGCAGGGCGAGAAGCGGGCGCACGAGGAGCCCCAGCAGCGCGGCGATGACTGTGCAGCAAACCATGGGTGGCTCTCAGACCACGGGTTCGAACCGCAGGTGGGTTCGCTGGTTGAATAAGACGCGAAGGGATACCTTGCCGTTCTCGTCGGACCGCACAAAGGGCTGTTCGGAAGAGCCGGTGCGATAATGTCGCCCGGGCAAGAGGCCGCCCAGTTCGATCAATGGCGTTGGGTTCGGCAGGCCGGGGTCGAGTACAAGATCCAGCGCGCGGTCCTCGTTTACGGCCCGGATGACAAGAAGGTCGGGATAGGGTGCCGCGAGCAGATGCGGCCCCTTGCGATCCGGCGTGTGTGAGATCAGATCGCGCAGGCCGTTGGCGCGATTGCAGCGCGCGAATATCTCCAGCGTATGCGCCCAGAGTGAGGCGCGCTCGCGATGGATGACGTCACCCAGCTCATGCGATGGACATTCCAGCTCCAGCCTGCGCAGGCATTCATCGGCGATTATACTGTCGCCCATCTCGACCGCGGCCGCCGCGGTCGCGGCATAGCTCGACGCGCGGCTGAAGACGTAATTGCCGACATCGACCGGCCAGAACAAGCGGTCCCATGATCCATGATCGAGACGCTGGCAGACGCGGTGCCAATGCTCCTGAGCTAACTCAGGGAAGAGCGAATTGAGGAACAGGCAGGGGAAGGCCTGCATCACGATGCCGCCTGGTGCGGGCGGCGCAATCCCGGTCAGCGACGAGCGAAAGGCGATGAAGCTGCCGTCGGCACGCGTGCCTTCTCTCTGAAGCGCGGTAAGAAACGATTCGGAAAGGCGCACCCAGCGATCGGCACCGAGGCGAGCGTCGCTTGCCCTGATCCCGGCCATGGTGATGAGGTTGCACAGCGGGTAGATCCAGTTCGGCTCGCAGGCGAGCAGGCCGTATCGGGATGCGCGATATTGCGCCTCGAGCAGACCAGCGATGTCATCGAGACCATAGGTCTTCCCGACCTTCCCGGACCGGTGCAGATCGAGCGTGTTGCCGCCGCCCAGCGCCATCTGCAGCAGCGTGAAGCCAGAATACATGATGTTCTGGCGGGGAACGGGATCAGAGTCGAGGCGGAGATTACCCCACGCATTTTCCAGCCGCCAGTAGCGCCACAGCTGCCGGTCGCCGATCTTCGCAAGAAGGCATGCTTGCGCTTCGTCGTAGCTGGCGCGCGCGGCAGGCGCATGGCGATGCTGCGCCATCGCGAGTGCATAGGCCATGAAATTGACCTGATAGCGCATTGCCGCAGTCTGGAACTGATCGCGCCACTCGAAACCGTCGAAGCGGTCCACCGGTTGCAACGCCCGGTCGAGCAGCAAACGCAGGCGTTTGCAGTTCTCGACCGAAAGCTCCGGTCGGCTCTCTTCCTCGACACGAACCGTTGCAAAGGGACGGGATGGCAAAGGGAGTGCGCGCGGTTTGATTGGTCGAAGCCGTATTGCTGATCCGGCCGCTATGATGCTTGGGGCGATCAGCCAGGGCCAGGCATTGGTCGCGCCGCTATCGACCAACCCGATTAGATCGTGGCGTGCTGCGAGAACAGCGAGACCAATCCAGCAGGCCGTTGGTGCGATGATGTTGCCCGTGGCAAACCAGAGGACCAGCGCAGCGCCGAACATGCAGAGGCCAGCCGCGAAGAAGCCGAGAGAAAGCAGGAGTTGATCACCAAACGCCCAATGGAAAAAGCCGGCGCCGGGGAAACTCAGGCCCAGCAACGCTGACTTATAGGCGCCATCCTGCGTCAAGCTTCCCAGCAGGTTCGCGACTGCCACTATGGCGCAATAGATCAGTAGGCTCTTACCCTGTCGGCGGCGATGGAAACTGCTATCCAATTTTTGTAAATAACTTTGTATTGTAGAGTTAATTGATAAAAAGGGGGATATGCGGTTCCGGGCAGGTGTCGCGCTCTGCAACGGCAAAAGACTGGCTGCGATCTTCATGTGAATTTCTCCCTGAGATTCTTCTCGGGCGCGTCCTTGCGCCGCGCGCTGCGCAACACCTGTTCGAGCACACCGAGATAATCGGAGAAGCGCGCGCGGCCCTCGTCGGTAAGCTTGCATGTGGTGAGCGGACGCCGCCCCTCAAAGCCTTTGGTGACGCTCACCATGCCGGCTTCTTCCAATATCTGGACGTGGCGGCTGAGATTGCCGTCGGTAAGGCCACACAGCTCGCGCAGTTCGGTAAAGCTGAGGCCCTTGGGGTGGTCGGCGAGCGAGGTCATGATCGACAGGCGTGCCTTTTCATGCAGCACACGGTCGAGCCCTTCGAAGGCAAAGGGGGCTTTGGAGCTATCAGCCATGCGGCGCCTCCCTTGAAGCATGAAGGAGCAGTCCGGCGACGAGCAACTGGCCGACACCAAATGGCACCATCATCAGCCATGCCGTGGACAGCGCATTGTTGGCACTCAGGATCAGTGACGCCGTGCCGGTCGCGAAATAGAAGAGCGCCGCAAACAGCATCTGGCGCGGTAGGTTCGACAGGACGGAAAAAATGCCAACGCCCATCAGCACCTGCCACAAGCCCGGAAGCAGGCGACCATGCTCGGGCGCGCGTAACAGGATGACAATCCCGATGATCGCACCCGCTGTTGCCACCGGCAGGAACCGGTTGAGCGTGGTGGTCAGCATCCGGTCGGCCATTGCGCGATGGTGGGTTCGGGACCGGACCACAGCCTCGGTGCCGATCATCAGCGCGCAGATCGCTGCGAGCAGGATCCAGACGAACAGGTCCTCCTCGGTTGCGCGCAGTTGCCACCCTCCGAGGGCAAGGGCGAAAAGTCCCGTCAGCGCGACCACACCAGGAGCAAGCCCCTGAAAGCGGCTGCTGGCGGCCAGCTGCTCACGCAACCGCGCTATATCGTCCAGAGCCGAATCGATATCAGTCATGCGGTTCTCATAATTCAAATTACTCTACAATGTAAAGTTATTTGAGATCACGAGCATTCTCTCTGTGCTGGAGGTGATGAATCAATGGCAGCTAATAAGGATGTCGTTCATCGAACCGAACGGCAGCTATGTCGGCGCTGAACGACTGCTACGTCAGCGAGGCCAAGAGTCTGTTCAATCAAATGCGCCGTCAATCGGCGATGATCGCGGCGATGATTGCGCAAAGCGGGACCAGGTTGCCGTTATCCGCTGCGAACAGCGCCTCGCGATAGTTGATGCCGCGGTCCATGCGGCTCATGTCGGCATGGCCAAAAAGGTCAAGACACTGTTGCATAAGAAGGGCGCGCGCCGTTCTCCCATTGCCATCGAGGAACGGGTGGATGAGCAGAAACCTATGGTGGAAGATGGCGAGCGCTGTGAGCTTAGACGCTGTCGTGCTTGCGTCGGTACGCGCCGCTTGCCAATCCGCGCACAAGGCTGCAATTTGCTCCGCAATCAGAGCGGGCTCCGTGACGGTGCGCGGTGCTGCGCCTGGGACCATTAAAGATACTTCTTCTGTGCGAAAGATACCGATTACCCGAGATGGTAGTTCGAAACAGACGAGACGGTGGACTAGGAGAAGCAGTTCAGGTCCAATCCGTTGCGTGATTTCTGAAGCCGATGAAGTTCCGATGAGTTCGCCCATCGGAAGTGGATCGACAAGTCGCATTGCAGGAACGGTGTGTTCGGCACCTGACGCGAAGGCGACGGTCTTCATTGTGTGCGCAACGACCCTGGTGTGCGCTTCTAGTCCTGAGACCTTTTCTCTAAGCAGGCGCAACTCGGCGGTATTGCGATCGATGGCCGCGTCGGCAAGGTCCTCACGGCTGGCAAAGTAGGCGATCTGCTCCCCGTCCGACATCGGGATGGCAAGATATGCAGCTCGTAGTCCGTAGCCGGACGGGACGTCGAGCATACCGGAAATTCGCTCGACGTCGTAAACTTCACATTCAATGCCTTTCCCTAACGCCCTACTCTTGAGCATGTTGCGCTGGCTGCGGGTCAGCCTCTGATTGGTGAAAAATGCAAAGGCGCTGCGCTTCCGTGTGTCGACGCCGACAATGTCGTGGTCGAACTTATCGACGATGTCATCATATTCCTTGTTTGTAGGCGGGAAATAGACCGCTGCTACATAGCTGTAGCCACCTCGATTGCAGAGGACGTCTGCGCGGCCATCCGGCCCGCCCAACGGGGCTTGAGGTTCGACATTCTGATACCCTTCGACGCGTAACAGCGCTGCGATGAGCCTCTCCGATTGGGTCGGACCACCCCGCCACATTGAAAGATGAAGTTCTGTCGAGCTGTCAGCCATTGATCGAGCATGACGATCCGGGCGCGTGCTGACAACCGCGCTCTCTATGGACCTGCAATTTCCGATATCGCCTTCCACCGGAAAACTAAGTAAAAATCGACATTATCAGGTGAACGAGCGGCCGCTTTCAGGGAGCGTCAATCGACCGGTGAACGTCTGATATGTTGGCGCGAACGGACGTCGGCCCGCTCTCGGGCGACGGTCGAATTCGACGCTGTCGCGTTCCGAACCCGACTGTCGCAAATGTCCCCGAGTTCCCCAAAATCGGGGCCTTCAGGATTGCCTTCGCGACGGCATCAATGAAAATTCCTGCTCTTCACCAACGCCCAGTCGCGGATCTGATCAATGTGCAAATCTCTGATCAGAATGTCGCGTGGTTTGTGTGATCCAGCCATCACCTCCCCTCGCTGCCCCAACGATCCCAGCAACGGCGACAGGTCGATAAGCTTCTTCGCGATCACATGCACAACCTCGCCCTCACGCTGCACCTGCCCATAGAGGCCGAGCATCCGCGCGCCCATGACGATCCGCCGGTTCTGCTCGAACATGCGCGGCCAGATGATGAGATTGGCGATCCCGCTCTCATCCTCGATCGTGATGAACATCACCCCCTTGGCCGATCCTGGCCGCTGCCGGACCAGCACCAGCCCGGCCAACCAGATATAGCGCCCGTCCTTGGTCGTATCGAGCGCGCTGCACGGCACCATCTTCTGCCTGAGCAGTTCCTCGCGCAAAAACGACACCGGATGCTGGCGGAGGGTGAGGCCCACATGGCCATAATCCTCGACCACCTCCCTGCCCTCGCTCATCGGCCGCAGCGCCACTGGCTGCTCGACAATCTCCTGCACGAACCCATTCTCCCGTGCGTCAGCCGCCGCGAACAACGGCAGTTGCTCGTCGCGCAGCGCCTTGATCGCCCACAGGGCTTCCCGCCGTGCCAGCCGCAGTGACGCGCGAAAGGCATCGGCCTCAGCCAGCCGGTTGAGCGCGCCTGCTCCAACACCGGCCCGGCGCCACAACTCCTCTACGCTGACGAACGGCTCATCCGCCCGCGCCGCGATGATCCGGGCGGCGTCCGCCTCCTTCAGCCCCGTCACCATCAGCATCCCCAACCGCACGGCGAACCGATCGCCGTCGATCGGCTCCAGCGTACAATCCCAGCGTGACGCATTGATACAGACCGGCCGAACCTCGACCCGGTGCGCCCGGGCGTCCGCCACGATCTGCGCGGGGGCATAGAAGCCCATGGGCTGGGCATTGAGCAGGCTCGCGCAGAATATCTCAGGATGCCAGCATTTGAGCCAGCAGGAAGCATAAGCGATGAGCGCGAACGACGCCGCATGGCTTTCCGGGAATCCATAGCTGCCAAAGCCCTCCAGCTGTCCGAAAGTCTTTTCGGCGAACTCGGCGGTATAGCCACGCTCGACCATGCCGCTGACCAGCTTCTCCTTGAACTTCGACACGCCGCCAGTGAACTTGAACGTCGCCATGGCTCGCCGCAGCTGATCCGCTTCCGACGCGGTGAACCCGGCGCATTCGATCGCGACCCGCATCGCCTGCTCCTGGAACAGCGGCACGCCCAGCGTCTTGCCCAGCACCTTTTCCAGTTCGGGCTTGGGATATTCCACCGTCTCCTTGCCCGCCCGGCGGCGCAGATAGGGATGGACCATATCACCCTGGATGGGGCCCGGACGGACGATCGCCACCTCGATCACCAGATCGTAGAAGGTCCGAGGCTTGATATGCGGGAGCATCGCCATCTGCGCCCGGCTCTCGATCTGGAAGGCGCCCAGCGTGTCGGCGGCGCGGATCATGGCATAGGTGCGCGGGTCTTCGGGCGGGATCGAGGACAGGTCCATGCGGATGCCCTTGTGCTGCTCCAGGAAATTGAACCCGCGCTTCATCGCCGTCAGCATGCCCAGCGCCAGGCAGTCGACCTTCATGAACTTGAGCGCGTCGATATCGTCCTTGTCCCACTCGATCACCTGCCGGTCGGCCATGGCGGCGGGCTCGATCGGCACCAGCTCATCAAGTCGGTCATGGGTCAGCACAAATCCGCCGGGATGCTGCGAGAGATGGCGGGGCGTCCCAATCAGCTCCCGGGCGAGATCGAGCGCCAGCCGCAAGCGCCGGTCGGAGAGATTGAGGTTCAGCTCTTCGACATGGCGCTCCTGCACGCCCTCCTCGCTCCAGCCCCAGACCTGACCCGAAAGCGCCTTGATCAGATCTTCCGAGAGGCCCAACGCCTTGCCGACATCCTTGATCGCGCCCTTGGCGCGGTAGCGGATGACCGTCGAGCAAAGCGCGCTATGATTACGGCCATAGGTGTCGAACACCCATTGCATGACGATCTCCCGCCGCTCATGCTCGAAATCGACGTCGATATCGGGCGGTTCCTTGCGCTCCTGACTGACGAACCGCTCGAACAGCAGGTCGGATCGCTCGGGATCGATGGAGGTAATGCCCAGCACATAGCAGACCGCGCTGTTCGCGGCTGATCCCCGCCCCTGGCACAGAATATCCCGGCTGCGCGCGAAGCGGACTATGGAATTCACCGTCAGGAAATAGGGCGCATAGCCCAGCTCGGCGATCAGCCCCAGTTCATGCCGCAGCAGGCGCGCGACCTTGTCGGGCACGCCCTCGGGATAACGGGCCTCCGCCGCTTCCCAGCTCATCTGCTCTAGCGCCGCCTGCGGCGTCAGGCCGGGAACGCTGGCTTCGTCGGGATATTGATATTTGAGTTCGTCGAGCGAGAAGCGGCAGCGCTCGGCAATTTCCAGCGTCCGCGCCAGCGCCTGAGGATAGCGGCCATAGAGCCGGTGCATTTCAGCGGCCGGCATCAGATAGCGATCGGCATGGAGTTCGCGCCGGGCGCCCAGCTCATCGATGGTGCAGCGATGGCGGGTGCAGGTCATCACCTCCTGCAGCACCCGGCGATGCGGATGGTGATAAAGGACGTCTCCCGTGATCACCGTCGGCACTGCATGCCGTGCGGCGAGATTGGAGAGATTGTGCAGCCGCAGCTGATCGCCGGGCCGTCGGCGCAGGGTCAGCGCCAGATAGCCCCGTCCGGCGAAGAGGGCAGCAAAGCGACCGATCATGGCTTGCGCTTCCTCCACTTCCTCCGGCAGCAATATGGCAAGCAGTCCTTCGGCAAATTCCCCGACATCGTCCCAGCCGATGATGCACTTGCCCTTCCCGCCCCGCTTCTTTCCGCGGCTGAGCAATCGGCACAGATGGCCGTAGCCGGATCGGTCGATGGGATAGACCAGCAGCGACGGACCTTCGGCAAGGTCGAGCCGGCAGCCGACGATCAGCTGGACGCCGGTGACCTTGGCCGCCTCATGGGCGCGCACGATCCCGGCCAGGCTGTTGCGGTCCGTAATGGCCAGCGCGTCGAGGCCGCAGGCCTCCGCCTGGGTGAACAGCTCCTCGCAGCTCGACGCACCGCGCAGGAAGGAGAAATGGGAGGCGCATTGGAGTTCAGCATATCGCATGGCGGCACCTGCCGATTCTCACATCATAGCGTATATGTTCGCTATTTGTTCCAACGCACCAAGAGTCAACAGCCCCGGCGGGGGCACTGCCAACTGGTGCGCGAAGTGCCGCTGCCTTCAACCGCCCCGGCCCAGCATCAGGACTGGATAAAAGGATCCCCGCCGGAGCAAAGCATCACGGCGGGGCCAGTTCAGAGATATGCCGCTCGAAGGGGAGGAAGCGACAAAAACAAGCTATGCCTTTTGCGTAGCAATTCAAGATGGATTCGTCACCGTTTCGGTGCGGATGGCTCGTCGAGATGACAGTCCTGCCAATCCCAATCATCCTTCTGGACGAAGGCGACATAGCCATCGTCCAGAATCAAGGTCGCTTCGCCATTGCGAAAATGCTGGCCCAGCGACGAAGGCTTACGGACGAGGACCAGTTCGCTGTCGGCCAGCTGCACGCGCGCCTGCCGCCCTTCGATGCGAAGCCCGAAGCCACGCCCCTGCCCGCAAGCGACGTGCAAGAGTTCATGATTGTCGGCGGCCTGAGCCGGCAAAGACCCGGCCAACATCAGGGCTGCGATGAGGGGAAGTGCAGGCACGGCAATCTCCACGGCACGCATCATCCCAGGCTCCAACGAAGTTCCGCGCTTAATCCTCCGCTGACACGGCGGTTCCGTTGGCAAGCGCGTCGCTGATCATTGCCGCCAGTGTTTCTTCCGCGCGACCGCGCGCGGCCGCGTCCTTGGATTCCAGATCATGCCGCAGCCATTGGGGCGCGCGCTCGATCACCCTTAAAATCGTAGCGTTTGTTTTCTCGTCCATTTTCAAGGCCTATGGTCGACGGGCATCAGCAGGGCAACAAGGCTTTGCTTCTCAGCCGAAAAGCCCATGCAGGAACCAGCCCTGCCCGCCCGTCGCGCTGTCCATGCCATCGCCCTGTCGAAACACCCAGTAGCGGGCTCCTGTTTCATCTTCGATCAGGAAATAATCCCGGACGCTCAGCCACTCCGCCTCGCTCACATGCCATTCGCCATAGATGCGTTCCGGGCCATCGGCCTGCTTCACCCGCCGCCTGATGCCCCGCCAGACAAAATGGACCGGCGGATGATCGGGCAGCAGCGCCATGGTGTCGATCGGCGCGGGCCGCGCGAACAGCCGTGCCGGCCGCGGCCAGCGTTCAGGCCAGCGCAGCAGGGTCGGATCGGCCATGGGGGCGATTCGGGTCACTGATCGTTCGGGGATATCGCTTTCCCGCGCGGCATAGCGGTAGAGTCGCTCCTCCCCCACCCTGTTGCCCAATATGTCGACCAGCGCCGCCACGTCGGGAACCGGCACATCGCCCAGATTGGAGATGGTGCGAAAACTCAGCGGCTCCACCGCCGGTGCCGCCAGCAGCATCCGTTCTATGCCAAAGCCCGGATCGACGGTCTCGATCCGGTCGCACAGCAATCGCCCCATCTGCTTGGCGTCCCGGCTGGGCCGGGCAAGACCAGCGCGGATCGCCTCGATCACATTGTCGACGCGGTGGAAGCGCAGGTCGAGCCGGCGCGCGCCCACCCCTGCTTCCTCCAGTTGCTGGCAAAGCTGATCGACGAGCTTACGGGTGTAGCGGGCCAACGTCTCGGGCGCGCCGATGGGTTCGACAAAACGCCGCTCCACCTCAATGCGCTCGGGCGCGGCGATCGGCTCGAACGGTTCCGATGCCCGGCCATAGGCCTGGTCGAGCCGTTGCCCCGGCATGGATCCGAACCGCAGTGCGAGCGAGGCGCGCGGCATCGCCTCCAGATCTGCGATGGTTTCGAGGCCCAGTTTGCTGAGCGAGAGCACGGTGGCGCGGTCCAGCCGCAACGCGGCCAGCGGCAGGGCGCCGATGGCGCCGACCAGCTCCAGCGGGTCGACGACGCGGACCGGATCGGCGCCATAGCGCGCCAGCGCATGGGCGGCACCATAAGCCGGTGCACAGACGGCGCGTCCCGCGGTTTCCACCTCGGCCAGGCGCTTCAATATGTCGCGCAACACACCCAGCGCTCCGCCATGGGCGTGGGCCGCGCCGGTGATGTCGAGCATCAGCCCATCGGGCGGATCGAGCGCGATGATGGGGGCGTAGCGACGAAGCGACCAGATGGCGAGCCGCTCCAGCGCTTGCCGGTCCTCTTCTGGTTCGGCGTCCATCATGGTGAGATCGGGCACCAGCGCCTGCGCCTGGGTCGCCGCCATACCTGCATGCAAGCCGATCGAGCGCGCGGCCGTATTCGCCGCGGTCAGCACCCGGCGATTTCCCTCCATGCCGACCAGAACGAGCGCCGCGTCAGGAGGCGGCGCGCTTCGCCCAAGCCTGCGACGCAGCCGATCGGTCGGCCAGGTCGGCAGGAAGAGCGAGACGACCTGTCGCATCACATGCTTCCACCAGAAAATCAGCGCTTTCGCCCGCCCGGCAGCGGATGAGTTCGACGAACCAGCGATGCCGCCCGACGCCGGGCACCGGCAGCGGCTCGGACGGCACCGCCGTCACCCGCCAGCGCGTCGCCGCCGCCGTGGGTTGCCCAAGATCGGAGGCTTCCGCCGGTCGGCGCCAGCGGCGCACGGCGATGCCGATCGTGCCCGTGCTTTCCGCCGCCAGTTGCAGGCGCCGCGAGGCCGTCATCGGAAGGCGGGCAACCTCGGCCACCACGCCGCCCAGACCGCCATGGCGCAGCCCCTCTTCAAAACAGGAGAGTACAGCGGTTTCATCGCGGGCTTCCACATAGATGACCCGATCGGGATCGAGTCCGGCCTGGGCGATGGCCGGCGCGAAAAGATCGGCCTGCGTCATGCACCAGAGAATGCTGCCGCTGATCCGCCCGACAATGCCCGCGGCGAAGAGGGCGGCGGCCGCGCCATCGGTCGCCCCCTGCGAGCCGCCCGCCACCTCGTGCAGTGCGCCCAGCGCCAGGCCACCACCGGGCAGCTTCGAGTCCATGGCCTCGATGCCGAACGGCAGCACCGATCGCGCACGGCGATCAACGCCCTCGATCTCGGCGATTTTCGCGCGCAGCGCAGCGACATGGGGACGTGCCCCTCTTTCCGTCATGAAGGGCCTCCTCTGACTCGGCGGTTGGATTCGTTCTTATTTTGTTCTAATGTTCATGAGAGTCAACGGGCCGGAGTCACAGCGCCTTCATGGTAGCCGAGACAGGCCTGAAATCATTGAGGAGAAACGCGATGCAACAACGGCGAAAGCTCAGTTTACGGCTCGGAAGCGAACGGGCCGACGCACCGGAACAAGCGGATTTGTTCGAATCGGCCGGTCCCGAACCGGCGACACCGCCGGTCGATTCCCGCAACGATCCGGCGCTCGTCGACGATGACGAGATCCCGTGGTGAAACCGGAGGCCGGCGCGGCTATGGCCCCTATATGCGGGGAGCCTTGGCCTGGGACGAGCGCGTGAGACATGCAAACCCGTGATGCCATCACCCGCGATCATGATCGGCAGACGACCTCCATCTTCGAGGCCGCCCATTGGGGCTATACGGTCAAGGTCGAATGCCGCTGCCGGCGGGTGGGTTTGTTCGAAGCCCATGGCCTGTGGTGGAAATTCCACCGCAAGGGTTGGACCGATGATTTTCGCGACGCAGTCCGATGCTTCTACTGCACCAACTGCTCGAAACGCTATGGTCGCAAGGTCCGTCCCGTTTCGATCGAAACCACGCGGCAGCCGCCCAAGATCAAATTTCCCCCTCCCGATGAGCGGGAATGGAAAAAAGCCGTGAGCCGACACAGAGGATGAAGCCATGAGCATCAAGGCCGTACCCGAAGAGCTGTTCGACATTCCCGACAATCTCTCGCCCGGCGAATATCGCCATGTCTGCGCCCAGATCGCGATCCAGGCCATCACCTATGCGATGGGATCGCGCGAGGTGAAGGAAGGCCATGCCAGCATCGCCATGCCCATGCTGACCGAAGCCCTCGCCATGGCTATCGCGATGCTCATCACCGCGGACGATGTTCAGCAGACCCCGCGCGACATGCGGCTGTCGGGCGAGCATTTCGGCAAGATGATCGGCGGCTTCGCCTCCATCCTCAAAAATGGCGACGACACGACCGGCACCCAGCTCATGGCCATGCTCGGCGTTTCCAAGACAAAGCTCAATTGAACGATCGCGCTACCAAGCTAGGAATTTGACGGTTGAACAATAGGTTCAATAAGATAGCACACACGGTAACAATATTTTTTTCGCAGCGCCCCGGATAGGTTTTGAAATGCTGTGTCGTTCCGATATAACGGGCGCGTCCTTTATTGCCCGACAGCAAGATGGACGCGCCCTGCACCTGTCCCTTGCGTGCAGGGCGCTTTCTATGCGGCAACGCTCACGCAAGCTTCCTGCGACTCCCTTGGTGCCCGGGAGATACAGCCATAATAATCATCGAAGTGAAACGATCCCTGAACGACCGCGCCACGCGCTCACTTCGCGAAAAGGACGCCATGGGAAATATCGTGTGCCGATCGCAGTTCCTTCAACTTACTTACGTGAATCAATGATTTATCCTCGTCTTGATTTCGATCAGCACGATTCTGGCGGAACGGCAGTCTTGACTGCCGGTTCTTCTCCCGTGCCGCTTCGGCACGCGAGAGGATGCAACTCATGGCAGACCAGAACAGAGACAATCAAATGGGCGGTGGACAACAGGGCGGACAGCCCGGCCAAAAGCCCGACCAGCAGAATCAACAGGATGAGCAGCGCCGCCAGCAGGGTGGTGGGCAGCCCGAACGCCGCGACGATCAGGATCGTGGATCTCAGCAGCGCTAACTGCAATCTCGTCACGAAGGAGGGCCGTCATTATCATGGCGGCCCTTTTTCATGCTATATTTTCTGCCGACATGACTTGGAGGCAGACCATGGAGGATGCTCACAGGGCCGCAGTGCAGGTGGCCGCGCTGACCGACGCGCAGTTGATTGCCATTTGGGCCGGCATCCTCGATACCGACGAAATGACCGAGGAGCAGCGGGCCGTCATCGACGAGATGGAGCGGCGAAACCTCGATTTCTGATCTTTGCCCGCCCAAGCGCAGGATAAATCTTGTCCAGGCTCCACACCATCACTGTGAGCGCGGCGGAGGTCGCCAAATATTTTGGCGCCGACATGCCCGCGCCCATTCCGGCGGTTGAAGATATCACCGAGGGCGCGCAGGGCATGGTGGTGTTCGAGAATAAGGGGCGGCGGATATTGCGGGCGGTGACCTGGGGTTTTCCTCGCCTCACCCGCGAGATGCGCGAACGCGACGAGGAGCCAGGCCGCATTGGCCTTGTCGCCGATCTCACCAATCCGATGTGGGAGCAGATGGTGGTAGATACCCGCTATCGGTGCCTCATCGCCCTCACCCATTTCGCCAATCCCGCCGGCACGCCCGGGGCCATGACCCGCACATGGTTTTCCGTGAAAGGCCAGCCGATCATGGCCTGGGCAGGCTTCTGCCGGAACCTGCCGGACGAGGGTCCGGTCTATACCGGCATGACCATGGAGGCCAATGCCGCCATCCCGCCAACCAACGACCGTATGCCGGTCCTGCTCGATCCAACCGACTATCAGCGCTGGCTCTATGGGTCGATCGAGGACGTCATCGCCTTTCAGTTCAGAGCGCCGTTCGCCGCCGAACGCATGATCGTCGAACCGACAGAGGATTTGTGGCGCAGCGGCAAGACGCCGCCCAGTGGAGGCGCGCAACTGGCGCTGCTTTGAGAGGCAGGTTGCGTTTGACGCACTTGTGACGGGCCGCTTCGCATTTGCCGGCCAGCGTGCCCGGTGCCACATGGGTCCTGCCTTTCAGGCATCCTCTCCTAAAACTCAGAAGGCCGGTCGCAAGATCGGCCATTTTTTTTGGGAAGCTGTGGGCGGATGCTCAGGCGACTGCCCGGCCGACCTCCTGATAGTCGTCCGGTCCGCAAAAATTGACCTGCGCCTTACCCCGCGCCTTTGACTGGTAGAGTGCCGCGTCCGCGCAGGCGATCAGCCGTTCGAGATCCAGCCCATAGTCCGGCGTCATAGCAATGCCGACGCTGACCGACACGCGCATGTCCGTGCCGTCGATAAGATAGGGTTCACTCAATTGCCGGATCACGCGGCGCGCCAGCAATTCGGCCTGATCTTCATGCTGCACATGGGTCTGGACGAGGAGGAATTCATCGCCACCCAGGCGCGATACCACATCCTCTTCCCTCAGCGCCGCCCGCAATCGGCGCGCTACCTCCAGCAACAGCTGGTCGCCGGCCGGGTGACCATGGCGATCGTTGATGCCCTTGAATCCATCGAGATCGAGATAGTGGATCGCCAACCGGTCCTCCGAGCCACGCGCGCCCTGAAGAGCTTCCAGAAAGGATTCCCGCAGCAGCAGGCGGTTCGGCAAACCAGTCAGCGGATCGTGGCGGGCGAGCTGGGCGAGATCATGTTTGGTGGTCAGATGGTCGACCGACGAACGGTAGAGATGCCGTACGGAATCGAGGCTCATCAGCGCCACGGCCAGAAGCAGCACGCCCTCCAGAGCGATAAACTCGGCATGGAGCGGCTCGCTAGATTCGGTGGTGGCATGCACCAGCATGGCGATTGATGTGGGCAGGACTGCCAGCGCCAGGCTGATGACGCAGAGCCTCGGTCGGGACGCATTGCGCGACACGATCCCAGCTCCAAAGGTGAAAACAAGGCTGATCGTACCGATATGGACGAGGGGCGCATGGACCATGAGCGCACGGATGTTGAGACCCGCCAGCAGAGCGGCGAAGACATAGGCGAGCGCCGCATAGCGGCGTTCCCATTTCTTCAATTCCGCCACACCCTGGTTGGCGCTGCCTGCCCGATGATAGGCGCCGATCAGGCAAACCCGAGCGATTGTCGTCAGAACCGCCGTTCCGGTCAGTGCGGCAATCATGCCATCGGGCCATCGGAGGTAGATCAGTATGCCCACGACAAGATAGAGCATGCCGAACCCGATGATCGGCAGGGTCATGGTGAAAAGGGTCGAAACGAGATCCCGGTACACCGCATCGGGCAAAGGGGGATGGATTTCTCGACCGATGATAGGGGACCCGACAGGGCGACCGTCTAATTTTCTTCTCTCCATTCCCTTAGCTCTCACCAACGAAGGTTAACGGCATCCTACCGACGCGATGACATGTGACCGATCCGGGCGCAGTCGTTCCAATGGGACGCGTCGAGCAGCTGTCCATATCTGGCTTTTGCGCCCCGTGGCTGGCCGGATTGGCTGTTGCGTGCGGCACGGACGATGATAGCCTGTGGGGATGTGCAACCTCTTCACGGTACGCAAGTCAGCAGCGGAAGTCGCCGCGCATTTCGGCGTGACCCTGCCGGTCACCCAGTTCAACGCACCAGACGAGGTCTATCCCGGATATCCCGGCATGGTCGTCCGCGAGAAAGAGGGAGCGCGCGTCCTGGAAAGCATGAGCTGGGGGTGGCCCGTTCGCCTCAAAGGCATGAAACCTGAATCCAAGCCCAAGCCTGTCAACAATATCGCCGACCTGCGTAAGCCCTTCTGGATTGGCGCGGCCAGAAAACCCGAATTCCGCTGCCTCATCCCCGTGACGGCCTTTGCCGAAGCCGAAGGAGAGAAGGGTGCGAAGACCCGAACATGGTTCTCGCTGCATGAACGCCCCATTTTCGCCTGGGCGGGTCTTTGGCGTGACAGCGCGGAATGGGGGCCGGTATTTTCCGGCGCCATGACCGATTGCAACGAGGCGATTCGCCCGGTCCACGACCGCATGCCGGTGCTCCTCCATGAGGGCGAATATGATCAATGGCTGCACGGCAGTTTTGAGGAGATTGTCGGTTTCCAGGACCGCTGTTTTCCCGACGAGTTGATCGCCATGGAGCGCACCAGCGATCCCTGGAACAAGCCCCGCTCCACGCCCACAGCCCCGACACTGCTGTGACGCCGGAACAGGAACACTGGGCGGAGGCGCTCGCCATCGAAAGGCAATGGGGCAACGATGCACCGCGTCACATTGCCGCGCGCGTCAGCGCCCTCGCTCTTGCGGGCGACGAGGCTGGCGTCGAACGCTGGATCGCGATCGCAGGGCGCTACGATCAATTGCAAGCTTGTGACGACAGCGCCGTTCAGTGATGCAAAAAGGCGGCCCCTTGGGATGCCGCCACTCCACAGCACCTCAGCAGCTCGAATTACGATCGATGGGACGGCCTGCCAACGCACCGGCTCCGGCGCCGATCACAGTGCCAGTGGTACGATCGCGTCATGTATCGACAGCGGCGTTCAGTCGTTTCAACATCGGTTTGCCCAGCTTGAAGAAGGGCCTGCTCGATGCCGAAACCTCCACCGTGTCGCCATTTTTGGGATTTCGGCCGGTTCGCGGCTCATAGGTTCGCACTGTAAACGATCCAAAGCCGCGCAGTTCGACCCGGCCACCGTTGGAAAGTCGGGCAACGATCTCGTCGAAAAACAGGCTGACAATCTTTTCGATTGCCTGCCCATCAAGCTCGGGAAACTCAACCGCCAGCGCCTCGACCAACTCCGTGCGTACCATCTTTCCTCCAAGGACCGACCCAAAGGTCATCCGACCACTCGCAGAAAATCGATATAATTCAAACAGTTTCTAGATCGAAAATGGTGTCAGGAAAGAATGCCCTCAATCCGGTAAGCCACCCGCGTGGTAGCCCCCTCGCCTCACCGCCCTACGGCAACAGCCCGGTACAGAAAGACGAAATCAGGCCGATCCGAAGCCATGATTTCCGCTGAGAACGACTGAACGCCAGATTGTGGCACGGCCATGCTCAGGTCGGCTTCCGCAAAGCGACACCCGATGCAGCATCCGTCTCGTCGCGAGCGGTCCCCACAACAGCGGCGCTGCTCGCCGCTTCCTGTCCCAACCGGCGCAGGGCTTCCCACGCGCGCGAGATCTTGTGCGCCTGATCGCGCTCAACTGGACAAAGAATGACTCTCAACGTTCTCGGCCCATTATCCGTGAGCCGCGCAAATGCGGCCCGTTCGCCAGGCGTCAGACGATCGATGCCGGAGACAGCGACGAGCCGGGGCTTGTCTTGTGTGAACGCCATATGCTGCTCAGGCTTCACGACCTGATCGAGGTGGACCCCGATAAATTGGAGACCCAGTTCTTGCGCTATCCCACGCAATTCAGTCGTAACATCACGGCCCGGTGCGATAAGGCTGATCAGCGCCTTGGGTTTTTCGACGGACGCGTTCCACAAATCCACCAGTCGCCCGCGTAGGTCTTTTGGCAAGGCAACGTCGGACATCAGATCTCCAGCAGGTGAAAGCGGATGGCCCAATGCCGCCTCCAGCTTTGGGCGTCAACTGCCTGCGCCGCAGCGTCGGCACTTGCGGCGGCGCCCTGCGGCCGCGTCTGACGGGAGCACCGCCAATCACCTCCAATATGGATATGTATCGAAACGCGCTGCTCCTTTTAGGGCAGGATTCTACAAGAGGCGGCAACGACAGTTGCCATAATCAGCACCACAGATGGAGCGACCGATGAAGTCTCCTGGAAGGGATTTGCGTATAATATTTTTCATTCGTCGTTGAGCCAGCTGGAGGAAAAACAATTGTCGAAGACATATTCACTTGGCTTCCAATGAATCGGTAAACCATGCTTTGCGGCCCGCCGACGGAATTGGGAATATTTGCCGACGATCGCTGGAGATGCGCGCGGATACAGTCAACTGGATAAGCGACGACGCGATCAAGATGGGCGCCTTTACATGAAGCACGAAACAAATTGGTCGACGACCACGCTGGACCGGACCGTCATGACGAACCTCGCATCCAAGGCCCAGCAACTCAAGATCAGACAGTTCGGAAAGGAACTGGTCTCTGCCCCGGGCTTCGAGATGCTGCTCGACCTCTATATGCAAGCAGACCCGCTTCCCCGTTCCTTGACCGCTTTGACCGCAGCGTCGAGCGCTTCGGAACGCAATGCGCTTCGGATCATCCACCGCATGGTGAAGCAAGGGCTGCTGCTGCGATACCGGGATCCATCGGATGGGCGCCGTAAGATCGTCGAATTGACGCCCGAAGCGATCATCGCACTCGACAGCTTCTTCGACCACCTCGTTACCTTCATTAAACCGGCCCATGTCAAACCAGCCCAGCCCAGTCGCCCCGCGCAAATTCACGGCCAGCTCGACGGCTAGCCTCCCTCAAGAAGGCGACTTGCAAGCCTTGGAAATTTGTAGCAACCTTATGCAGCAGCGCGGAAATATGGCTGGGACCCGTTGCAGGATTATCCTACCAGGCATGACAGGTGTCCATCCATGAGGGTTGGGCACACGCATTGGACAGAACCCTGCCGCCTTCTGGTGGCCCTGTCATGTCGTCGAAAATTCATTGCAAATCTTTCGCCTGTTTCCCGGATGGCCGGGCGCGTTGACCGATGTTTCGCCATCGGGATCGGGCGGGGGCGGCTTCGGGTGTCGAAGCACGCCTCGATACAACAACCTTTGATCGCATCTATCGTGTGGAAGCGCCGCGATTGCGCCAATTTCTCAAGCGCCGGATTTGGGCAGAGGAAGATCGCAATGATCTCGTACAGGAAGCATTTTTGCGGCTCTTCGTCTCGCGATCCGGTGCGGCGCAAAGCAATCCGGGCGCTTATCTCCAGGGCATCGTGCGCCATCTTCTGGCGGACCGGGTTCGCGCCTGGGCGAAGGTCCAGCGAAGCCAGCCAATCCAGATCGGAGACGCGATGGAACCGCTAGCGCCCGACGTCGCCGCAGAGATCAGCGATCTGAAACAACGCTATCGCCAGGCCATTGAAGGGCTTCCGCCCAAGACCAAGGAAGTGTATTTGCTGCACCGCTCAGACGAAATTGGCTACAGGCAGATCGCCGAGCAGCTTGGAATCAGCATACGGACTGTGGAGTGGCATGTGGCCCAAGCAATTGTGCGCATCAGCAGGTCCATCGGTCCCAATGTCTGAGCCCGGCATGACATCGGACCCCGCGCGCAGGGACCAGCTTCTGGAAGAAGCGAGCTTGTGGTTCGCGCGGATGCGCGGTCCTGACGCCGAAAGCTTTCGCCCCGAATTCGAGAAATGGCTCTCGCTCGGTGCGGCGCATCTGGGCGCCTATAATCGTGCTGGAGAAATCTTCGCGGTCGGACGGTTCCTTGCGCATGAAAGGGCAGCCAGCAAGGATAAGCCAGTAGACGTCCCTGACACGGCGCCGACTGCCTGGCGTGTCTGGGCCATGGCAGCGGCGCTCGTTCTCGCTTTGGGCGTGACAGGCTGGGTCGCCTTCAACCAGGTGCCCGTCCGCAAGGCCCCAACTTCTGGGCTCTCCAGAGTAGCAACTGTCGATGCCCAGTCCTTCTCGACGGTCGGCGCCGTCGGGCGGAGCGTGAAGCTCGCGGACGGATCTATGGTCGCCCTCGATTCGGACACGATTTTACGCACCCAATTCGACGGAGACCGACGCGAACTGCGGCTCGAGCGCGGCAGCGCGCGATTTGAGGTGGCCCATGAGCGGCGCCCCTTCACGGTGATCGCCGGCGGCGGGCGCGTGACGGCACGTGGCACGATCTTCGATGTCAGCCTGGCTTCGCCCGGCCGCGTCGTGGTCCGCTTGTTGCGCGGCGCCATCGATGTGGAGCGCCCGGAACGGCAACCGCGATCGGGCGCATCATCCGCTCCTGCTGTCACGCGATTGGCCGTCGGAGACGAACTGAGTTTTGCGGTTCCGCTCCAACTAGGTCTATCGCCGCAGCTCGCAGACAATGATGCGGCATCCAGCCAACCAGACTTCTCGCTGATCCGCGAGTTTGACGGCGCACCGCTGTCGGCCGTTGTGTTGGAAGCGAACCGCGATTCCCTCACCGCCATTCGTCTGGCCGATCCCTCGATCGGCGACATCAAGGTTTCCGGCCGCTTCCGGGTCGACAGCCCGGAACAGGTGGCAGGCCGTCTGGCATCCCTCTTCGATCTCAAAGCCCAGCGCGAGGCCCCGAACATGATCGTCCTTCGCCGCAAATAGCGCGTCCTTAAATTTATTTTGGAAAGCCACCCCGTAGATTGCACTTTTGTTGCGATGCTCTCCGTGAAGTCCCGCCAAAAGGGCGGGAATTGAGCGGGGGACGGTGATGGTGCGTATGCGGAATAAGCTTAGGATTCAGCTGCTTCTTGCGGCTGCGGCAGTGCAAGTGACCAATGTGCCGGGTGCGTTCGCGCAGGCGGCAAACAGCCAGGAATATAACCTCCCCGTCGACGATCTTGGAAGCGCGCTCCGGGCCGTCAGCCGTCTCTCGGGTCGCGAGATCATCTTTGATACGGACGCGGTCGCGGGCAAACGCGCGCCACGGCTCCAGGGCCGATTCAATGCCGACAACGCAGTAAAAGCCCTTCTTCGCGGCTCGGGTCTGTTCGCCGAATATCGAAAGGACGTGATCCTGATCCGGGGGCGAACGGAAGCGTCGGGTCTTGCTTCAGATCCGGCGAATGTAGTCGAGCTGTTCGTGACCGGATCGCGTATCCGTGGCACGGAACCTGTTTCACAGGTCATCGCCGCAACCCGCAGCGACATTGTGCGGCGCGGCCGGTCCGATCTCGGCGCCTATGCGCGCGACCTGCCCCAGAATTACAGCGGCGGTCAGAACCCAGGAGTCGTTGGGGCCGGCGCTCAGGGCGGCAACGAGAATCTGACATCCTCGTCGACCCTCAATCTGCGAGGTCTGGGCGCCGACGCTACGCTGACACTCGTGAACGGCCATCGCATCGCTTATGACGGCGTTTCGCAGGGCGTCGACATTTCCTCTATTCCCCTCGCAGCCGTCGACCGGATCGAGATCGTCGCCGACGGAGCGTCAGCCCTTTACGGATCGGACGCGGTGGCAGGCGTCGCCAACATCATCCTGCGACGCGACTTTGAGGGGCTGTGGACCTCGGCCCGCTTCGGGACAACGACGCGAGGCGGCGGAACCGAGCAGCAATATAGTGCCGTCACCGGGAGCAAATGGTCGACCGGCGGCATCCTCGCGACGGCGGATTATCGACATTCCACGGGCATCAGGGCAGACCAGCGCTCCTTTGCCGACAGCGTAGACGGCTCGGCAACCCTCATTCCCCGGCAACGCCAGATCAGCGCTATCGTCTCGGGACACCAGGAATTGGGCGACACAGTGACGTTCGAGTTCGACGGGCAATATAGCAATCGCCGGTCGACGCTTTACCTGCCGAGCTTCGTGGACCAGGATGTTTTCACAAACGGCACCATAACCCGTCCTCGGGTAGAAACCTTCAGCATCACGCCCTCGCTCCGTGTGAGCCTGCCGGGCAGTTGGGAAGCCCGTCTGAATGGGACCTATGGGATCGGCACCAGCAAGGTGCCGGGAGATGTATTCACTAACGGCAGCCATTCCAGCCATCGCGACGTGCGGTATCGCAACGCTACGAAAAATGTCGAAGGTTTCGCGGAAGGTCCCCTCTTTCACCTGCCCGGCGGCGACCTTCGCCTGGCGCTCGGCGCGGGCTATCGATCCGTCAGCCTTGACGCGGACAGCTCACTATCGGTCGGCACCAGCATCACGCCGATCCAATCCTTCGATCGCCATCGCGATGTCGCCTATGCCTTCGGTGAAGTTGCGATCCCGATTGTCGGTGAAGGCAATAGTCTGCCTCTGATCCATTCGCTGCTGCTGACTGGCGCGCTGCGATACGAGAAACATTATGATGTCGGCCATATCGCGGCGCCCAAGGTCGGGATCGTTTATCATCCAGACGGCAGCATCGCCGTTCGGGCGAGCTGGGGCAAATCCTTCAAGGCGCCCACGCTCTACGATCAATCGAGGGGCTATCAGACGCTCCTGCTGCCTGCTTCCTTTTTCGGCGCGAGCAACGCAGGGGCCAATGACAGCGTCCTCTATGCCGCAGGCGGCAACGGTGACCTGAAGCCGGAGAGGGCCACCACCTGGTCCGCGACGGTGGAAGTGTCGCCACAGTTTGACGAAGGATTGAAGATCAGCGGCAGCTATTTTCACATTCGGTACAAGAACCGGGTCGGAACACCCATGAGTTCCCTTTTCGGCCTTTTGACCAATCCACTATACAGCGCGTTTGTCCAGAGTGGCCCGTCGGCGGAAGCTATCGATGCCCTTACTTCCTCTGCCCTGTTCGGGCTGGAGAACCTCACTGGCGGCACCTACGACCCGACCAACGTGATAGCAATCATCGACAACAGACTACAGAACATATCGACGCAGTCGGCGCATGGCTTTGACCTTGCGCTCAACTACAGCATGAAGCTTGGATCGAACGACAAGCTCAATCTCACCGGCTCAGCCAGCTATCTCAAAAGCGACCTTCAGCTTGTCCCCGGGCAGGCGTCCATCCAGAAGGCTGGCACGATTTTCAATCCGCCGCATTGGCGCGCCCAGGCTGGCGGAACATGGGATCATGAACCTTTCAGCCTTACGGTCTTTGGCAGCTATATCGGCGGAACAGTGGACAATCGTCTCGTCAGCCTCTCCCGCGTGAAATCATTCTTCTCGGTCGACCTTGTCGCGCAATGGCGCAGCAGCGCGCCGACGGGGGCGCTCAAGGATGTGGAGGCGAGCCTGTCCGTGTCAAACCTGTTTGACCGAGCGCCCTCCTCCATTCGCAGCGCGAGCAGTGTCGATCCAGGGTTTGATTCAACCAATTATCCCGCAACGGGCCGCGCTGTCAGCCTCACCCTTTCGAAGAAGTGGTGACGCCATGTCGATCAGCATCGCCCTACTTCTCGCTTCGACGTCGGCTGTCCTCGCTCCGGCGCCGGAACAGGCCGTCCAGCAACCGGCTCCGGCGGATTGTGCAAGCCTTGCTCCTCCTTCGCCCTTCAAGCCCGAAGAGTATCGCCGGGCGTTGAGGGCAGAAGATTTGGTTCGTCTGCGTGATTTCGGCCCCGCCAATAATGAAATGCCGGAAAGCAGCCTGTTCGCCATCTCGCCAGACGGGCGGACTGTAGCATTGCAACTGCGCCGAGCCGTCCCGGAAGCCAACCGCTATTGCCTGGGCATGTTCGTCGTCCCGTTGCGCCCCGACGCGAAAGCCCATGCTGTCGATTTTGGCGGTGAATTGATTCGGCTCACGCTCGACGGCTTCGGAAAGAGCGGCAGACCATCGGGCATTCCCCTGCCCATCACGCCGCAATGGTCGAGGGACGGCAAGTCCATCCTGTTCCTCAAACGAGAAAACGGCCCAGCCCAGGTCTGGATTGCCCGCACTGACGGAAGCGACAGCCATGCGCTCACAAACAGCGAGATCGATGTCGAGGCGTTCCTCCTCCTCGCCGACGGGACGAGCCTGGTCTACTCGACCCGACCAGCCCTTATACAGGCAAGGGCCGCGATCGACGCGGAAGGACGCACCGGCTTTCATTATGACGAGCGCTATTCGCCGGTCCTCAGCAATCGTCCGATCGCCAAAGAAGGCCTACCCTATTCCTATACGGCATTTGATCTCGCTAGCGGGACGACCCGTCTAGCGACCGACGCTGAAAGAGCTGCCCTGGACGCCCCTTCTCCCCGCTCGCCGCGGACGGACGATAAAGCTGCAAGCCCTGCTGCCTCTTCCGACGCCTGGCTTTCCACAATGGGATCAACAGAACTGATCCCGGTTGCCCGACCGGCAGTCCGAGCACAGGATGGAAGCGCCATGCACTGTCTCGCTGACAGCTGTGCCAACGCCATTGGCCCGGTGTGGAAAACGGCCGGAGGCAAAACTGTCCGCTTCCTTCACCGCGAAGGATGGGCCAACAATCTGACCGGCGTCTATGAATGGAATTTGGCGTCCGGCCGCGTCCGACGGCTCTATCAGACAAAGGATTATCTCGCCGACTGCCAGCCTCTGGGAGATGATCTGCTGTGCGCGCGCGAGCAATCGCTGGTTCCCAGACATCTCGTCCGACTCGACCTCAGACGGGCACGGACGGAGACGGTTTTTGACCCCAATCCCGAGTTCGCGCGCCTCTCGCTGGGCAAGGTCGAGCGCGTCTACAGCCGCAATGCATTAGGCTTTCAAAGCTTCGCAGATCTGGTCTACCCGGTCGGCTACCGTCCAGGCAGGTCCTACCCCACCATTGTCGTGCAATATATATCGAGGGGCTTCTTGCGTGGTGGCACCGGGGACGAATTCCCGATCCAGCTATATGCCAATGCCGGTTATGCGGTTCTAAGTGTCAATCGCCCGGTATCAGTCGGGCTCGACGGCACCGCGAAGAGCGCCGACGAAGTCAACGCCAAGAACCTTGTCGATTTCGCGGAGCGTCGCAGCATATTATCGTCCGTCGAGGTCGCACTCAATGCGCTCATCCAGCGGGGCATCGTCGATCGAAATCGCATCGGGATCACGGGACTGAGCGATGGGTCATCGACGGTCCAATTTGCTGCGCTACACAGCAAGCTTTTCGCTGCGGGAGCCGTCGCTTCATGTTGCTCGGATCCCATGCAGGATGCTGTATTCGGTCCCGACACCGCCGCAATGCTGAACCGCATCGGATGGCCGCGTCTGATCGACGATGCGCCGGCCTTCTGGTCGCAAATCTCGATCGCCCGAAATGCAAGGAAAATGCGGTTTCCGTTGCTGCTCAATAGTCCCGACGACGAATATCTTTCGACCCTCCAGGGCTATACCGCGCTTCGTCAAGCCGGTTCCCCGGTGGACATGTTTGTCTTTCCCGACGAACATCACATCAAATGGCAGCCAGCGCATCGATTAGCCGTCTACGAGCGGTCGCTGGACTGGTTCAATTTCTGGATCAAGCGCGAGCTGCCTCCAAGCGGTCGGCGGCTTGCGGAAGCCCAATATTGGCAGACGCTGCGTGACCCGCAACAAAGATCGAATGAAAGCGCCATGTATCCAGCTACTCCCGTAATCGAAGGCAAAGGTGGCTGACCTCATCCCACACCCTTCCGCGCATCCAACTGCCCTGTTTGCCATTGCCCGGAGCGCGATTGCCAACCGTCGATCCAGGCCTCGGTATCGAGGAGAAAGAGAAGGCGAACATATTCGATGCCTCTGCCCAAACGAGATGGTTCGAGAGCGCGCTCAACCGCCGGCCGATCGATAATGCGATGGGCAGCCAACTGACCATCAAGCAGGCGTTCCTTCACCGCTGGCAGATTGGCCTGGAGTATCTCGATCGCGAAACTGTCGGGGCCGCCTTTGACCCGGCGGTCGAGGATCGATGGGGGAAGCCGATCAGCGAAGCCTGCACGCGCAACCGATCGATCGACGCCGCCCCGACAGACGTACCAGCTTGGTATCGAGAGGCATGTCTCGACCACCGGCTGCGACAGCAGCGGCGCGACGGGCGTGAAGGGTAACCGACGATCATAGCCATGGAGATAATGCTGGGCGCGCAATATCATCCCTACATGCGCAGCTTTTCCGGGAAGCGCCTTGGCCGGCGTCTCTAGCCAGGCATGGGTCGGCGGCAACGCGGTCACTATATCGAGGACATCGCGCGAGAGAAATTCGGGATCAAACTTCCAGCGATATTTCTGGCTTCCGCGCCGCGGCACACGCAAGGCATGGCGCAGCACCTCCCATGCGCTCGCACCGGTCAATGCGGCAATATCGCGCCAGGTCGTCAGCAGATCACCGTTGAGTCCTAAAGAGAGATATTGGTCGACAAGCGGCCGGGCGGAATGGGTGAAATGGAAGACATTGTCGCCTCCGCTCCCGGTATAGAAGGCGTCAGCCCCCTTCTCACTGATCAGACGCAGAAGCGGCGCATCGTAAGCGAGGCCCTGGGTCCGTCCACCGGGGCGCGGCAGATGAGCAAAGCTTGAGACGCCTATGTCGGCGTCGGCCAGCGCATAGGTGAAAGCGGTAAGCCGTAAACCAAGCGCGTCGCATAACGCGCGGGCATAGGGCTCCTCATTGCCCTTGGGCTCAACGGTCGCCATGGTAAAGCAATCCAGGTCGAGCGCGCCCGAAAGCGAGGCAGCGACGATGGACGAATCGAGCCCGCCGGAAACGGCGAGAACCGCTTTGCTGTGAGTCGCGCCCCAGCTTCGGATGCAATTATGGACAACCCGTTCCAGCCGCTCAGCCTGCGCATCGGGACTGATTCTGAGGTCATGGGCAACAAAATCCCATGGCGACCAGCGCGAACTTGCCGTGACGCCCTCGTCGGTGATGCTGGCCATATTGCCGGCGAGCAGTTCCATCACCCCTTGCAGCGCCGTTTCGCGCAGTGGCAGGTCATTGGCATAGAGCGTTTGCGCGACGAAGCCCCAGTCGATCCGAGGGCTGACCAGGCCGGCCGCCACCAGCAATTCGGCATCCGAGGCAAAAGCGATCGCCTCGGCGGAACTGCTATAATAGCAGGGCATGCTGCCGGAGGGATCCCTGAGGATCGCTGACCGCCCCGCCTCGTTCACGATCGCGGCATAGGATCCCCAATATCTACTGAAGAGCGTGTCGACCGTCTCGTGGCTGAGCGCAGCGGCATCGGCGGCATCAAGAGCGGTAATCGCAGGCCCGACGCCGTGGCGATGGAAGAGATCGCCGATGATCAGACCGTTGGGGAAAGTCAGGGGCGGTTTCGCCGCATCGGTCAGGACATGCAATGATCCAAAGCCATGGTGTCCGGTAAGCCCCGTTGCCGCGGCTATCTGACCGATAGCCAATTGGTGGCGGCTCCCGCGCGGGATCAGGATCAGATAGCGGTGGGCCATTATATCTCCAATATGGGGGTAAACTGGCGAATGCGCTCGACACGGTCGTTGATCACCATGTCGTCAAGCTGGACCCAGCAATGCGCTGCGAACGGGTTGACGCTGACACCGATGACAAGGGTTGCGGGAACGCCTCGATCGAGACAAAGACGATGGAAAGCGATGGATTGAGGCAAGCACTGATTCCTCGCCCGAAAGACCGGGGCTGTCGACGCGAAGGCCGCCAGGACGAGCGAAATCTCACCTGAAGGATCGGGAGCAACGGAAGTCAGCGATGCCTTGCGCTCGCGGACATTCTTGAGAACCGTCGCGAAGGGTTGGCCCCGCACCTTTCTCGCGGCCCGATATCTGTGCGCGAGCGCCTGGGCACCCGCAAAAAAGGAGGGCTTTACTGGCCGCCGATGGAAATCCTGCTTTGCCGGGATCATCTCATAGGGTTGGGTGATCAAGCCTGGAACGTCCGCGGGCACCAGCAACCCGGCCGACAGCAGAGGTTCAAGTGCCTTGCTCGTTGGTTCGACGGGCGCGCCGTCGTGGGTCAGTGCCTGAAATGCCCGATCGACCTCCGCCGAAACGGCAAAATAGCGATTGGCTTTGACGTCCAAAAAAATTGTCCGTCCGACACATGTGCAATAATGAAGCCCATCTCGCAATCGAACATGCATGATAAAAATCCGACAATTGGGCGCACGTCCCAAAAGGACGTGCGCTCCTGTTGATCAATCGTCGGAAATGCCGCCTGCGATCGACCGGCCCTGCTGCTGGTCGAGCACCAGGAATTGGCCACCCTTCGTTTCCTCGGTGGCAACACCCAGATCGATGAGATCTTCATGGGTTTCGATATTCTGCATCACACATTCCTTCACATCAGCCGCGAAGATTTGCGGCCTGCTCACAATAGGCCAGAGAACACAGCGAATTTCCCGGATATTTCTCGACACCTTGGCGCGAAATATCCTGCCCCACCGTCGTGCTGATGCATTCAGAAACTAAGAAATCAACATCTCATTGATTTATAACGACATTATGATCCATCTTAAGACTGGCTTTGGCTTTCATCTTCGGCAGCCAAGCGGCGGATTCTCCGCAGATGATAGGACTCCAATCGCCGTCGCATGTTTTTATGGAGGTCTGCCACGTCCGATTTCACCAGCGTTCGAAGTTCCTTAAGAGCGGCCGGCACATTGGTTGTCTCGGCGATGCGCGCATAGTGCAGCCGTTCGTTCATGAGCCGAATATCGTCCACAACACGCGGGTTGGATGTCGCGGCGGCGATCGATGTGAAAATTTCGGTCGCGAGTTGGGCGATGCCGACCGTCCCCAGTGCCGCGATTGCGCCGTCAAATCGCTGCAATGCCTGGCGCAACGTGGACGTCTTCAAGCCCGCGGCAATGGCGATGAGCGTCTGCATGTGCCAGGATTGCTGGTCGCAAATGGATGTCGGCTCGTGAACCGGGACCATGAAGCCGCTTTCCGAATGGTGGACGAAAATGCCTTGTCCAACCAGGATGCAGGCGGCTTCGCGGACCGGGGTCTTGCTGGCGGCGTGCCGATCGGCAATATCCTGGATGTCCAGCCTGCGTCCCGGCACGAAGATTCCAGCCATATAATCGGCCTTCAGCGCGTTATAAATTCGTTCCTGGACGAAGGGCATAGCTGCCGCCATCAGAATTTTGCTCCTGTATCGCCCGGGGGTGACTGCCAGGCCGGCGTCAGCGCGCGGGTCAGATGGTCGAGGTTCCGCCTCGAAATCATTTCGATGCACAGGCGCTCGATTTCGCCCATATCACCCGTGGCAAGTTGACGGGGAAAGCTCATCTTCTGCCCCGCGAACAGGAGCGGGATAAGGATGTGTCCGGTGGACAGATCCAGCCGATAGGCGCAGAGGAGATGGTCATCAAGTCGTGACCTGGGGTTCCCAGATTCGATTTCACGCAACCAACGCACGCCCATGCCCAGTTCTCGTGCAAGCTGGCTTTGCGTTATCCGTCTTTTCTTCCGTGCTTCCTCAATTCTCCGTCCTGATTGTAGCTTGATATACAATAGCGGGAATTCAGCAACGGAAGTCGCGTCTTCATGCGACATACCGTATCTCCTTTATGGAGGAACCGCCCGACAATGCCCTAGCGAAATCAAGTACTAGGTGTGCATACCACCACTGTCAAACAGAACATCGGTCAAATTGTCGGGATCGTCTGACCATATCCCATTGCATAACTTTACTCCGAACCGATCATACTGACCGATCCGGAAACTGGGACCGCAAATAGGCTTCCATTATCGCCGGCTGCGCGGCTCTCGCCAGTTCATGAAGCGCGAGAATGTAGATCGTGCCGAGCGTCGGGGGCGACCGCTCTGGCGCCGCCTGTTTGACGCGCTCTACGATGCCCGTGGCGACGGACCAGAGGCGGTGCGGTGCCCCGACATGATGCTCCTGCTCACCGCTATAGCGGCTCACATCCAGGCTGGCGAGGAGTGCCAATAGCCGGGCGGCCGGAATGGTGCCGAGATGATCGACCGCGACATGAAGCGTGGTCCCCCATGCGATCAATGCGCGGGTCGTGCGAATCAGATGACAATGGGTATCGATCAGCGTGTCTATTCCGGCCTGCGAAAGTTTGAGCTTAAAGCTGCGCGTGGCACGACTCATCTTGCAATCTCCCTGCCCTGCCTGTCTGAAGACTTCGCCATTGGGCCAGGCGAAGCCGCTTTCCTTGGATTGTCGACGCAATAACGGCAATAAAGTGCCGAATTCTTTCAACATCCGCCCATTTTGACCAACTTGGGCGGCGAGCGCCATTTCCGGGACATTTGCGCTTTCTTTCGCCGGTTCGGCATTTCAGTGCCCTGCCCCTTGCGGAGCCCGATCGGGCAGGTCATGCCATGGTCACGGAGCGATTGATCGCAGCCACCCCACGGGCGCGCTGACGACCATCAAACCGTCACAGTCCCATTTTCATCCATTGCGCGATCGGGCGCCACGGGAGACGCATGCCATGCGCTTACCAGATACCAGTTTCATGGTCGCGGCGGCAGTCCTGCCGCTGTTGGGCAACAGCCCCTTATTGGCCAAGGCAGCCGGAAGCGCGGCGCCAGCCCATGCGAGTAGCACTGCGGCGTCCAATATCATCATCCAGGGCAGCACCGGCTTCGTCATCCAGAAGGCGACTACCGATGCGGAGATCGCTCCTGTGATCGGCCTCGGTCGGACGATCAAGCTCGATAGCCGACTGGTTCGCCGTTCGGCCCCCATTATCGCAGGAGGCGAACATGCGCTGGGCCAGTGAATTTATCGCAACGTCCCTCGCCTGTGTGGCCATTCCAGCGATCGCGCAGGCACCGAAGGTTGAACCCCTCGCCAGCGCCGCAGCTTTGGCTGAGCAGGAACTCAAACAGAGCTTCACGAACCTTCAATTTGAGGATTTCGGCCCTTCCCCCGTCAAGGGTCCGATCTACCAGGCTCTGGCAGGCGGGCGCGTCATCTATTTCGCACCGGAAAGCGAGCATCTGCTGTTCGCCGCAGTCTATGACAGGAACGGGACCAACCTTACCGCCCTCGCCCAGGATGCAGGTGCCCGCAAGCGTCTTGCCGCGATCGATCCCGCCGACGCGTTGGTGATCGGCCCAGTGGGTGCGCCCAAGGTCATCGAATTCACCGATCCTGATTGTCCCTATTGCAGGGCGCTCGATCGCTTCTGGATGACCAAGGCGGCGGAAGGGAAGCCGGTCCAGCGGCTCATCTATTTCGTGAGCGGCATCCATCCCGAGGCGGCCGCGAAGGCCGAGCATATTCTCTGCTCCCCCGACAGGGAAGCGACCTTCAAGGCCATCTATGCAGGCGCGAAGCCCGCCAATTTAAGAAAATGCGATGCGGGCGCGAAGAAGATCGGGCGCGACGCCGAAGCGGTTCGCAAAATGGGCGTTTCCGGCACGCCGACGCTCATCGTCGATGGCAAGCTGGTGTCGGGCTTCCAGCAAGCCGAGCTCGAGGCATTCCTCGATAGCGCGCCCAAGCGCCCACCCTCCTGATCCGATCTACGGCACGGGCGCCGCAGCCGGGCTGGCGAGCGCGCCTGATATCGAATGCCGGCGGACGCGCCATCCGAGCCGTCCAGCACGCCCGTCGGCCGGGACGATCCTGAAAAGTCGCCACCGGCAAGCATCGGATGGCTCCATTCACGAAGGAGACTGCACATGATGACATTGCTCCGGGGAAGGACGTTCCGCACGATCGACGCGGCTGTCCTTTTCCTCCTGGCCGCGATCGCCGCGACCGGGATCGCCCACGCCTTCCAGGCGCCGGCTGCCGGCGATCTCGGCTACGACATTTACGACATCGTCGTAAACCAGGGCGTCAAAGGCCCGTTGGGTTTCGTCGGCGGGGTCGCGGCCTTTCTGTTCGGCGTCTCGCGCCTGTTCTCGAACATCATGATCGGCATCCCGACGATCGTGGCGGCGGTCTGCCTCATCAAGGCGGACTCGATCCTCCAGACCTTCGGCATGGTCATCTGAACCTCGGCGTCACCGGCGCCGGCCCTCCCGGCGCCGGTGACGCCAACCAAGACCGAGGGCGATGGTCGCCTTTGGGAGTTCACGCGAACGCGTGACGAAGCAAGGGAGAAGAGCGTTGGACGAACGTCTGCCCCAGTTCCTGCATCGGCCGGTCCAGATTCTCTGGTTCGACAGTCAGGAGTTCATCATGGTGATGAGCACGATCTTCGTCGCCGTCATCGTCGGCGGGATCATCGGATGGGCGTTCATCGGCGCTCTTCTCCTCTTCATTCCCTGGAAGCGCACCAAACCGAGAGGGTTCATCCAGCACCTTGCCTGGCGCTGGGGCCTCGTCCGCTTCCCTCATTATCCGGGTCCGACCCAGACCCGCTTTTTCGAGTAGGTCCGATGCCCTCCATCTTCCGGCGCAAATCCGACGTGGACATGATCGGCGACGTAAGGCCGAGCTGGCATCTCCACCGCTACCTTCAAGGGTCGGCCAATCTCTTCGAGGAGAACCGCCTGCTCAAGGTCGCGATCGGCGGCATGTTCGGGATCACCGCCATTCTCGGCACGGTCCTCTACACCTCGAACCAGAACCAGCGAACCGTCATTGTCCCCTTCGGCGCAGGCGGAGACCTCTATGTCACCGGCAACAAGCCATCGCCGACCTATTTGCGGACCATCACCTTCAACATTGTCAGCCTGGCGGGCACCTATTCCGCCTATTCGGCCGACCGGCAGTTCCAGGAGCTGCTCAGCATCGTGCATCCCAGCGCCTATAATGCGCTGCGCGACAGCCTGAACCGGCTTCTCGATGAACTGGGCAACAACCCGACCCTGTCGATCGCCACCTATATTCGGAGCGATCAGCCCGTCACTTACACCGGCTCCGAGATCGTCGTTCCGGTCGAAAAGGTCCGCGTCATCGGCGGCGTCATCCGCAAGTTCCGGGGCAATCTCCGCATTCGCTACGCGCTGGAAAATGGCCGCTTCTGGCTGACCGCGCTCCAGGAGGAAAATTTCAATGCCGATCTCTGACAAGCGAGTCTGGCGCCTCGGCGTCGCGGCCTTCCTCTCGATCGCAGCCCCCGCGTTCGGGCAGTCGGTCACCGCCCTCCCCGACCAGACAAGCCGCATCCGGCTATCCAATCGCGACGTCAATCATGTGGTCTGCGTCGGCGGCGACATTGAGGACGTCAAATTCTCCGCCGAAAAGGGCCTCGCGGTCGAACGGGGCGGCTCGGACGCCTGGATCAAGTTCCTGGTTCAGGAGACCGAGGATCAGGGCACGAAGACGCGCAGCTATGTGACGGCGCCTTCGGAATTCTTCGTCTCCTGCAACGGCGCCATCTATCCGCTTTACGCCGAGCCGTCCGACATCCCGGCACAGACGGTCTCACTCGTACCGGGCGCCACGCAGCGCGCCAAAGCCAATGAAGCGCTGCTAGGGCCACTCGTGGAAGAAGAACGTGCGGTCGGCATTGCGCTTGCGATCCTGCAGGACCGCGTTCCGGCATCCTTCATCGAGGTCGCGCCTTCGCGGGAGGCCGTGCCGATCGCCGACGCACCCGGCCTCCTCGTGCGGGAACGGCGACGCCTGGAGATCGACGGCGCCGGCCTCTCGGTCAGCGAATATCTGGTCAGCAGCGGTGCCGCCGCATCGCTCGATGAGCGCCGCTTCCTCGACCGCAGCCTTGGGGCCGACATTTTCGCCGTAACCCTCGATCGTCTGACCGTGGGGCCTCGCGAGACGGCCCGGCTGATCATCGTGCGCAGGAGCATTCAGCCATGACCGCGTCAAATCCCGGCGATGCCGGCCACCCCGCTCCCCCTCCGGTGGACGCTCCTCATGGCGGGCAGCCCGACGAAGCGCCGGAATATCGCCCGGCCCTTCTCGACCTGCGCGCCCAATGGTCGCGGCTGACATCGGACCAGAAGCTGCGCGCAAAGCAGCTGGCGGTGGTGTCCACCGTGGGGCTGCTGGGCCTCGGGCTCTACACGGCGAGTTCGAGCGGCGACAAGGAGGTCGCCAAGGCACCCGAAGCCTCCAAGCTCGACATGGGCGCGGGCCTTCGCGGCGACAGTCTGGAGGTGAAGCTCCGGGGTGACCTGCAGAAGATCCTCGACGGGCAGAATCTCCTGGGCGATCGCGTCACCGCGATCGAAGAGGGAAAGGTCGTGCCCCATGACGGAGCCGGCACTGACCCGCTCCCGCAGACTGGTGGAGATGGTCTGCCACCGGCGCTTCCGGGCGACGTCCCGGCCTATCCGCCCGCGCCGCCCGAAGCCCAGACGGCGGCCAGCGAGATACCGCCGCCGCCGATCGCGCCGGCACCCGCGGCCCCTCCCGCCCCGCCTACCGAGCGCCAGGTCGGTGCCATCGGCGCCGCGGTCACCGCCGCGGCCGAGGGAGGCGCGGCCGGCGGGGCGCGGTCAAAAAAAGCCAATCGGACGATATATTTGCCGCCTGGTTTCATGAAGGCACGTCTCCTGACCGGGATCGACGCGCTGGCGAGCCGGGACGCCACGACCAACCCTGAGCCGATCATCGCCCGGGTGCAGGCACCAGCGGTGCTGCCCAATGATGTCAAGGCCAACCTCGCCGGCTGCTTCGTCATCGGCAATGCGACGGGCAGCCTCGCCAAGGAGCGCGTCGAGGTGCAGCTCGTCTCGATCTCCTGCGTCGATTTCGACGAGCATGCCGTGGTCGATCAGGCGATCAAAGGCTTCTTCGTCGATGCCGACGGCAAGAAGGGCCTGTCGGGCAAGGTCGTGACCCGCGCCGGCGCCACACTCGCCCGCTCCTTCATCGCCGGCACCATCGCCGGGATTTCCCAGTCGGTAGAAGGCTCGTTCGGAAGTCTCTCGACCTCCGCGCTCGGCAGCATCCGATCGCTCGATGCCGATGACGCGGTCAAATCCGGCGTGGCGGGCGGTCTCTCCAAATCGTCCGACAAGCTCACCGACTTCTATCTCGACCTAGCCCGCCAGGCCGGCCCGGTCGTCGAAGTCGGCGCCGCCAAGGAAGTGGTCGTGGTCATCCAGGAAGGCCTCGCCCTCGAAATCAAGCCTTCGGTCGGAGCCAAATTCTGATGCTCCCCCGCAAGTCCATCACAGGAAAGACCGTCATGCTTCTCCCCTTCCCCGGCATGCCTCGCTGCCGCCTGCTCCTTTCTCCCACCATCCTGCTCCTCGGTGGATGCACCACCATCGGCTCGATGATGTCGCCCTATTCGGAGAAATTCTCCTGCAAGAATGACGATCATGGCCAGTGCATCCATCCCGAGCGGGCCTATGAAGAGGCCGTCGCCGGGGTCAATTCCAAGTCCGACCCCCGCGTGACGAACGACAAGGCCCTGCTGCGCGATACCCATCGGGGCATGCGGACCAAGGCTGGCCGCCGGCAGACGCCCGAGGCCTGGGGCAGCTATCGCGACAGCGTCTATCAGGAATTGAAGGGCCTCATCGACGCGCCGACGACGCCGATGCTGAAACCCGCACAGACGGTCCGCACGCTCATCCTGCCTTATGCGGATCGCCAGCGGCCCGATCGCCTTTACATGCCGCGCTATGTCTATTCGGTGGTCGACCGGCCCGTCTGGGTGGTGGGCGGAACCTTGATCGGCGCGCCGCCCCAGCCATCGCGCGAGCCGGTGCTCGGCCAGCGGAAAGAGATGGGCGCCAGCAATGGCGATGCTTCCGTCCCCGCCTCGGCTTTGCCGCAGGGGGCCCGGCCATGACCCGAGCGTCAAGCAATCTGAGCTATGCGCGCCTGCGCAATGCGGTCCGGCGCGACAGCTATTCCAACCATTTGCCCCTCGTAGCCTGGAATCCAGACACAGAGGCTTTTCTCTGCATCGACGACAGCTGGGGCCATGCCTGGGAGCTGATTCCCACCGCCTATATGTTCAGCCATGTTCACGCGGCGCTGCTGGGGCTTCTCAACATCCAGTTCCCGGATGGAACGGTCCTTCAGATCCACACCTTCGCCGACCCGCTGATCGACGAGGCGCTCGATGCCTTTCTCGATCTCAAGACCCGCGACGATCCTCTCATCCAGGCATCGGCTCGGCGGACCCGCGATTATCTCAGCCGGGGTCGTCATGGCCTTGAGGCCCTGCATGACATTCCGGTGCGCAATTTCCGCACGCTGCTGTCGATCAAGACACGACGGCCGCTCGGCGAGGATTTGTGCCGGCAGGTCGAGGAGCAGCTTTCCAAGCTCGGCATCAGGCGGATGCCGCCTGAAGAGATGGTCGCCTTCTATCGCCGCATCTTCAATGGCGTGGCCCATGCTGCGCCGGGGGTGTTCGCGGACGGCGGCACGGTCGGCGCGCCGCCGATCGCCAAGCAGATCATCGATGCCGGCCCCGATCTTCTGTTCGAGGGACCGGAAGTCTTCCTCGGCAACCAGGTCGCGCGCTGCCTCACCCCCAAGGCCCCTTCACGCAGGATCACGGCCGAACGCGCCAACCGGCTGATGGGCGGCATGCGCGGCTCGTCGGAAGACAGCGACCAGATTGGCGGGCCTTTCCTCTACACGCTCAACATCCTCTTCGATCATAGCCAGTTCGAGATCCACAAACGGGCGCAGATCCTCTCGGCGCAGAAAGCGGCGGGAAGCTTTGCGATCGAGGTCGGCAAGCAGATCGACGAGATTGGCTGGATCCTCGACGAGGCCAGCAATTCCCGCTTCGTCCGCGTCATTCCCTGCCTCTGGGTGTTCGGGCGCGACCGCGCCCACGCCCGCGAGCTCGCCGCGCGCGCCAAGCGTCTCTGGGAAAGCGAGCCCCTGCCCTTCTCGATGCAGGAGGAAAGCTATCTCAACTCGACGCTGCTGGTGATGGCGCTCCCGTTCGGCCTCTATCCCGACCGGTCGACTCTCCGAATGCTGGAGCGCGATTTCCGCATGCCAGTAAAGGCGGCGGTGCTGATGGCGCCGGTGCAGACCGATTTTCGCGGCGGCGGGCGACCGGCGCTCCTCTATACCGGGCGCAAGGGCCAGCTCATCACGCTCGATCTCTTCGATCCGCGCATCAACAATTATAATTTCATCGTCTCGGCCGAAAGCGGCGCGGGCAAGAGCTTCCTCCTCAACAATCTCTGCCAGCAATATTATGCCTGCGGCGCGCTCATCCGCATCATCGACATTGGCGGCAGCTACCGCAAGCTCTGCACCCTCTGCTCGGGCCGCTATATCGACATCGGGGAGGAGCAGCTCGTCCTCAATCCCTTCGACATGGGCCTCGCGCTCGACGGCGACGACAAGCAGTCGGCGATCACCATGGCGGTGGCCATCGTCGCGGAAATGGCGAACGCCTCGACGCGCAAGGGCGTCTCGACCTCCGAATGGAACCTCCTCAAATCCGCCGTGCAGTGGACGATCGACGGAGGCCGGGCCGATCGCGGCATCGATGCCGTGCGGGACTGGCTCGGCACCTATCCCGCTCATGCCGGCAGCGACCTCGACCGGGTCGAGCATTTGATCCCGGTCGCCCGCGAACTGGCCTTCAACCTGCGGGATTTCGGGTCGGACGGCGCCTATGGTCATTATTTCAACGGGCCTTCCACCCTCGACATCCGCTCGGACGAATTTGTGGTGCTCGAACTTGAGCGCCTCAAATCCATGCCCGACCTCTTCAACGTCATCGTGATGGTGGTGGTGAATGCGGTGACGCAGGAACTCTACCTCTCCGCGCGCGACCGCCCGCGCTTTGTCCTCTGCGATGAAGCCGCCCAGTTCATGACCCGGACCGACGGCCAGGATCTCTCGCGGCTCGCCGAAGCCTTCGGCCAGGGCTACAGGCGGGCGCGCAAATATCGCGGTTCCTTCGGCATCGTGCTCCAGAGCCTCAACGACCTGATGCTGTTCGGGGGAACGGGCCAGGTGATTTTGGAAAATGCAGCGACGCGCTTCCTTCTCCAGGGTTCGACCTACAACAAGGCAGTCGACAACAAGATTCTCGAATATTCGGGCTTCGTTCTCGACCTCTTGAAATCAGTCCGCAACTCCAAGCCCAATTACAGCGAAGTCTTCATCGACTCCCCACTTGGTCTCGGCATTGCCCGGCTTGTCGTCGATCCCTTTTCCTACTGGATCAACACGTCTGCGCCCGATGAGGTCGCGGCTTTCGAGGGGCTGATGCGCCAGGGCCTTTCACCGCTCGAGGCGGTCTGCCGGCTGGCCGGCGTGGATCCTGCCGAAGTAACGGGAGGTCTCGCATGACAATGCCCACACACATGCTCGCGCAGCAAGCCGAACGCGCCATCAGCCCGGCACCCGATGACGATCTCATCGAGCGGCTCGTGCGGGAGCGGATGGCGGAACGCTTCGAGAATGAGGCCTTCCAATGGCGCTTTCGGCTGATCGCCGTCGAGACCGTCCTCATGGGGCTTCTGGTGCTGACCGTCGGGCTGGTGCTGCGGCAGCCCACCCCGCTCGTCCTGCGCGCCAGTATCCTTGTCTCGGCATCCTGCCTGATCAGCGGCATCTGCCTCCTCGAACTGTCGAAATGGACCACGCGCCTTGTCGACCGCATCAAGAGGCGCTGGCGGCCATGAACGGACTTGTCTCGGCCACGCCCTCCCCATCGGCGGTCCGCCTGGCGCTCGGCGGCTTCCTGTTGCTGCTGGCCCAAAGCGCGATGCTCCTCCTCAGTCCTACGCTCGACACCAGCGGACGCCTGTTGATCGGGGTCTTTGGCCTGATCGCACTGGCGGCGCTGGTCCTGGCACTGGTGGGGCCGCCAGAACCTCCTGCCCAGCCCTGGAGGTGTCGCCATGACCGTTGATCCCCTGCTCCTTCGCGACGCCACCCGACCGGCGCTCATCGCGTGCGCGCTGATGATCGCCTGTTCCTGTTCGGAGACCGCGGTCGCATCGGTCAGCACCATCGGACGGACCTGGCCGATCGCCGAACTCGATGCGCTGGCCGAGATCGAGGCCAAGGCCGCGTCCCTCCCTAAAGACATGAGCAAGGCGTTCGGGCCGCGCGAGGCATGGAGCGCGCTCAAGGCCGCGTCGCTTGGGACAACCACCGCCGATCGCGTCCGCAGCATCGTCCCCTTCTATACGCTCGATTGCGACATCAAGCTGCCGGACGGGAAATTGCTTTACCCCAAAGGCTTCAGCTTCAATCCGCTCACCTATGTGAAAATGCCGCAGCGACTGGTGATCGTGCATCCCAGGGACATGAGCTTCGCGCTGCGGACGGCACGGCCCAGCGACTTCATCCTGCTCGCCTCGCTCGGCAAGGAGAATGGCGACCCGATCGCGCTCAGCGAAAAGACTGGGCGGGCCGTCTTCATTCTCGAGGAGCGGGTGAAGGAGAGGCTGGGCCTCACCGTCGCGCCGGTTGTCGTCGCCCAGGCGGGCACCAGGCTCATCCTCACCGAATATGGCCCGAAAAGCCGATCGGCGCCGGCGGGAACTGTCCGATGAGCCGGCGGACCGCGCCCTTGGCGGCCTCCATATTGCTCGGCCTTGCCGCACTGCTGCTCTGGCCGGCAGACGCCATGGCGTCCAAATGCGAAGCGGGCTCGGTCTTCAATCCGATCACAAAGGTTCGCTGGACCTGCATCTTCCCGATCACGATCGGCGGTGTGCGCGTCGGGAGCTTCGACAAGCTCGACAAGGCATTGGACGCGCAGTCCGCTTCCAAGCCGCTGTGCGCCTGTCGCAAGGGAGCGCAATTCTGGTTCGGCGTCAAGGTCTCCTACTGGTCCCCGAACCGCATGATCGACGTCGTGACCGAGCCGGGCTGCATGATGGCACTGGGCGCGGACCTGATGCCGACCGGCGGCAAGCTCCAGGGAAGCCAGTCCTCGATCGCAGACGGCACCAACACGCGCAAGATGTTCGCGCAGATGCATTATTATATCTCGCCGGTCTGGGCGATGCTCGACATGTTCACCGACCTCCCCTGCCTCGAAAATGACGGCTTCGATGTCGCCATGATCACCGAGGTTCTGCCGACCTGGCAATCGGGAACATTGGGCGCCATCATCCAGCCCGAGGGCATTCTCTTCGGCAATCCCGCCGCCGGCCTTGCCTGCATGGGCGACAGCGCGACCGCTGCCGCCGGCAAGGTCATCGACCCGCTCTTCTGGTGCATGGGGAGCTGGGGGGCGACCTATCCGATCGCGGGCGACATTCATTTCGATGACAGCGCCGAGGCCTGGGCGGGCCTTGCCGCGCGCGGCACCTTCATGATGGGGCGGCTTGGCGCCTTGACGGTGAGCTCGTCCGACGGCTGCGCCTTCATCCCCCAGCCCATCTGGACCAAGTCCCGCTACAAGCTCCAGATCATGGAGCCGGTCAAGGGCGGCAAATGCGTCAATATCGGCCGCCCCGGCGCGCTCTGGTCGAGCGGCAAACATGCGCCCGGCAAGGACAATGCCCAGTTCATGCTCTTCGAAAAGGTGATCTGCTGCGCCGGGATCGCGGTGCCATGATGATCACTCTCCTTCCCCCTTATCCCGCACTGTCCGGTCCCCTTAGCCGGAAGGTCGCCCGCCAAGGCCCTTACGGACGGTGGCCGGCGTGCGGGACCGGAGCGGTATCGCCTTGCCTCCCCCGCGATACCGCTCCACCTATGGTCAGCGCGGCCGCGATAACCCCTGGATGGCACAGGCACCCCCTCTCAGCCTGCTGCCTCTTCACGACCGCGCTGGCCACCCTTCTGATCCCCACCGCTTCGGCCCAGACGATGGAGGACCGCGCGCGGGCGGCGGCACATGCGTCCCGCGCCAAGTCCAGCGACAGCGATGCGATCCAGCGCAATTATCTGACACCCGGCCTTGCCGGAGAGCCGATTGCCACCATCGACAACAGCCAGACCTTCAATCCCAATATCGCCTGCCAGAAGACCGCGACATTGCTGGAACTGCTGGCCCAGCCGTCCTCGGCGGGGGACATCGGCTCGCTCAGCATAGCGCGGGACAAGAATCTCGACGGGACATTCGACGAAAGCCTGACGGTTCCGGTCCCGGTGTCGGGGGTGTGCGTCAATGGCATCATCTCCTGCCAGCCTGGAAGCTGGAATCAGTGCCGCCCGTTTCAATGGGCGCTCACCGACAGCGGCAACCTCAAGCTCAGCGAGGTCGACCTGACGGCGCTTTCGGGCTGCTACTGCGTCAACAACAGCTGCGGCGCCAATCTTGTCTGGGGCAATATGAGCGCGATCCTCAAGGATCTGGGCGGTGGCGTCATCGGCGCGCTCACCACCGCCGATCCCAGGATCGGCGTCGCGCAGGCCATGATCGACGGGCCGGTCATCCACTATACCGGCGCGCAGACCACCGCCTGCACCGCGAACCCTTCGGTCACGGCCACCAGCTATCGCGCCAACCCGACCGCGATCACGGGCGACGCCGACGCAGCTGCCCAGGCGAGTAGCGTGTTCCAGGCGCTTGCGGGTTCGGCGGCCGGCAGCGGCAAGGCGGAGGAAAGCCGAAGCTGCACGATCACCCGGGAGATCATGGTCAAAAGCTGGGACTATGACGACATCATCGCCGTTCGCGGCTCGATCGCATCGATAACCAGTTGCGGGACGGGCTGCCGCCGCTACCAGATCCGGGGCGCGGGAAGCTGTAGCAGCAGCCCGCCCATCTACAGCGCGACCTTCGATCCGATCGCGCCTGCACGCATCGTCTCGTCCCGCATCGTCGAGATGGGCGCGGATGACTGGGTCCAGGCACGAGTGAACGGCCAGATCGTCGGCTATGCCGGAAAGCGGCCATGGCTCACAGAGGCGCTGCCATCGGGCGACTGCCGCATCAGCGATGATCCCTGGTACAACCGGAGCGCCATCGACATCCTGCCGCAATTGAAAGCCGGCACGACGATCGTGGGTGCGCGCGTGCGGGGCGGTGGCGGCGGCAATTGGGGCTATGTCACGGTCGAGATCCAGGTCGATACCGCCTGCGAGGTCAGCGAACAGCTGATGGACCTGTGCGCGGGCTATGCCGCCGATCCCGCCTGTCGGCTCGACAGCGAAAGTGTCGATAGCGTCGTCACCTTCAGGAACGGCGTCAACACCGGCCTCAAGCCCCTCCCCCAAACCCGGCTGTTCGGCAGCGGCAATTGCACCGTCCAATATAGCCGCGACTTCTTCGAGCGTGATCGCCGCTACAAATGCGCGGTCGATCTTGGCGGCGCGACCGAGCCGGATTTGAGCCGCGGCGCCTATATCATCGACCATTCGACAGAAACGATGCTCGCCGATCGCACGCTCGCGTCCGACGGCACCGTTACGACCACCACGCGGCCCTTCGCTTTGCCCGATCGCGGTTCGGTGCCCGCCTGCGAGCCGATCTGCAAGACCCGCGCGCCCAAGGCCAACAGCGAGGTCGCGATCGATGGCGTGGTCGGCGCCAAGCAGAATGATCCGGCCGGATGGGACATTTTCTACCACGCCTGCACAGGGGACAAACAGTGCCCGACGGGGCCCAGTGAAGAGATCGTTTCGGCCTGCGGCTGCCTCGACGATTTCCCCGAAGCCGTGGCGATGATGCAGACGGTCCGCCTCGCCGGCGCCGACCTTGTTTGCACGAGCGCTGCGCAATGAACCGGCGCGCATCCCGGAGACGCTGGTCGTCCCCCACGCTGTCTATTGCCGCAGCCGTCCTTCTGTCCGCGCTGCTGGTTCCCGCAGAGGCCCAAGCCCAGCAATTTTGCGCGGCCGACCTCAATGGCAATGGCGATGCGGCAGATGCGGGCGAGCAGGCAAGCTGCCTCGCCACCACCTCTGGTGCCTGGCTTTGCCCGATCCAGGCGGTGGACTGCGTCGCCGAGGCAACCGGCGCCTATAGCTGCCCCGCCGGCCCGCAATTTGCCTGCGTCACCCGCACGGTCGGCGGGGTGCCTGCCTGCTCACCCAACGCATGCGCTGATCTTGCTGCCAATCCGATCGTAGAAGAGCCGCCGATCGACGATCCGGGCGCAGGGCCTGATGGCGTGGTCGATGCCGGCGGCAATTGCCTCGGCACGATCGCGATCTTCTCCGGGCGAGGGATGCGCTGTCGACCGGCGGGACTTTCGACGACCTTTGCCGATTGCTGCAAGGACAAGGGCAAGATCGTGAAGGATGGGATGGGATCGTCCATCTCCTCCATCGGCACCAAGATCGCGGTGGCGAAGGGCGTGTTCACCGGCATGAAGGCCGCCTATATCGCGTTCAAGGCCGGTGCGACCGCCAGCCAGGCCGCGAGCGCGGGCGCCAATGCGCTGATCGTCGGCCTTGATCCCACCTCGATCGCGATCAGCCTCGCCATCAATTTCATGATGGAATTCCTCTTCTCTGGCTGTGACCAGCAGGACATGGAGACGGCAATGCTGCGCTCATCGGGCATGTGCCATGAGGTCGGCAGCTACTGCACATCGAGCTTCCTCGGGATCTGCCTGCAAAAGGCCCGTGGCCAATGCTGCTTCAACACCAAGCTCGGGCGGATCATCCAGGAACAGGGGCGGCCGCAGCTTAAAAGCTTCAACGGCGATCTTTGGGGAACGGCCAAAAAGCCCATGTGCCGCGGCTTTACGCCCGAGGAATTCCAGGCTCTCGATTTCAGCAAGATGGACCTCTCCGAATATTATGCGGACATCGAGGCCCGCGCCCAATCGGACATTCAGATCGACATGGAGGATCGCGTCGATGCGTATCTCAAAGCGGTCAAGCCGTAGCGCTTGTCTTCTTCTGTTGCTGGCTCACCCCGGCGCCGCATCCGCGCAGAAGGGTGGAGGCCAGGCCATCAAGGAGCAGGGATCGGCGTCCATGGATCGTCTGGCCGACGCCATCGCGCGGAGCCGAACGAAGCCGGACGGCGGCCTCGGGCCGATCCTCCCCGATGTGAAGGCGGCACCCGAAGGGCGCCGCGCTTTCGAAGGGCTGCGCAGGCGGCGCCCGGATGCCAAGATGGAGGCGCGCGCCCGCACGGCCCATGACGGGGCCGAGAAGGAGCTTGCCGCCCAGCGGGAAGAACAGGCCAAGGCTCTACGGCAGGCCTTGGGCCTCGAAGCCCCGGACGCTGAGGCCCTGGCCGGGACCATGACCAAGGCCGGAGCGGCGACACAGGCCTGGGTGCCGGTCCTCTTCGCCTCTTCCTCGATGCCGATCGGCACGCTCCGCTCCTATGCCGCGCAGCTCGAGCGCGTACAGGGCGTCATGGCGTTCCGCGGGATGCCCGGCGGCCTGCACAAGGTTGGCCCCATGGCGAAGCTCAGCGCGGAGATATTGCGGCTCGATCCGGGCTGCGAGGGCCCCGCCTGCGCCATGCGGAACGTTCAGCTGATCGTCGATCCGATCGTCTTCCGCCAACATGGCGTCGACCATGTGCCCGCGCTCGCGATGGTGCCGGGCGACCCGGTGCAAGCCTATTGCGAACGCGACGACGACAGTCTGCGGGCAAGCCATATCGTCTATGGCGACAGCGCGCTCCCCGGTTTGCTCGAAGAAATTGCCCGTCTGGGTGGAAAAGAGGAGGTGCGACATGCTCAGGCTCTTCTTGGCTCTCGTTGAACTCCTTCGCCAAGTCTGGCGATCGCTAAAAAAGGTCCCGCGTGAAGCCGCCATTGCACTCGGCGCGCCCGAGCCATTAGGTACGCCCCGCCCGGAACGGCTTTGGCGATGCTTCGCACTTGCCCTTCCCATCGCCCTGTTCGCGGCAGTCCTCGTCCCGCAACTGACACTGGTCATGTCGCCGTCGATCGAGGCCTGGATCGTCCGAAAGGCCCCCGGCCCGATCGAACGCGGCGACTATGTGATGTTCACGCTGCGGCATCCGATCGCCGGTCCCACGCCCATCCTTGTGACGAAACATGCGCTCTGCATGCCGGGCGATCGGCTGACCATGGTCGAAACGCCCTCGCTTCAGGCCGTCCGCACCCTTGATGGCCGCTATTTTTGCAACGGGACGCTGCTCGGAGTCAGCCTGCCATCCGCGCACAACGGCATGACGCTTGAGCATATGCATTGGAGCGGCATCATCCCCAAGGGCATGATCTATGTCGGCTCGCCGCATCCGCGCGGCTTTGACAGTCGCTATTTTGGATTACTGCCGACCAGCCGCCTCACCCGTATGGAGCGCGTCCTGTGAGCGCGCGGCTGGTCCTGGCCGCCGTCGCTGCCGCGCTCGCCATGCCGAACCTCGCGATGGCGGAGGCAAACCCGTCCGCCGCGCAACCACGGCAAGGATATTGGTGGTATGAAGCGCCTTCCCCGAAGGAGGACAGCGAGGCCGAGGAGGCGGTCCGGAAGCCCGTCATTCCGCCCATGGCTGAACTCGCACGCTGGACACCGCCGCGCATCCGCAAGCTCATCGAGGAGCAGCGCGATTATGCGGCGACGGTTCTGACAGTCGATGCCGTCGCAGACTTCTGGCGGCTCCAGGACTTTGCCCGGCGCAAGGCCCGCGCCTTTGCCGGCGTGACGCAGATCGCGATGCTCCAGCATCCTGAACTCAACTCAAAATCCGCCAACCCCATGGTCGGCGACGCCCGGTCGGAGATGACCGCCGAGAAGGATCTGATCCGCCGATCCTATCTTCGCGCGCAGGCGCGGGATTTCGCGCTGGTCATGTTCTCGCGCTCGAGCTGCGGCTATTGCCGGGTGCAGTGGCCGATCATCCAGCGCTTCCAGGAAGAGATGGGCTGGCAGGTGACGTTGCTCGATCTCGATCGCCGGCCTGATGTGAAGGAACGCTTCGGCGTCGAGGTCACGCCGACCACGATGGTGATCCGCCGGGGCAGCGCGCAGCGCATGACGATCGCCACCGGCGTTGAGGCTTATCCGAGCCTCGCGCAAATGGCCTATCAGGCGGTTCGCCTGCTGCGCGGCGACATCAGGCCCGAACAGTTCATGACCGGCGCGGGTGAGGAAGCCGGTTTCTTCGATGCCCTCGCCAATGGTCCTGTGTCGGCCACGGACCCGCGCGCGCTTGGCGGCGATCTCCTGGACAACGGCATTGGGGAGCAACCATGATGCGCGCGCTGTTCCTGCTCGGCATTCCCGGCCTCGTCGTTGGAACAGGATCAGCCGCCGCGCAGCCTGTGACCCGAGAGCAAGCGATGCGCGCAGCCATCCATCCGGTCGGTGACGCAAGGACCATGCAGGCCTGGCTGTCACGGGTGCCGGTCACGCGCAGTTTCCCCGATGATTTTGCCGCGACGCTCAAGGGCCATGGCCCGGCCTTCGTCGTTGAGATGAGTACGACAGAAGGCTGCGTCGCGTGCGGCGATCTCTGGACCAAGCTCTCAGCGCTCGGGCGCCAATATGGCTGGCGTGTGCGGGTGATCAGCGGCCAGGAGGCGATGATCCGGTCCGGCCGGCTTGGGCTTCCCTGGGTCGGACATCCGGTCGCCTGGGCGCGCCCGCTGGCCGATGACCAGCGCATCGTGCCGATCGCGATCGGCACGGATCATGCCCCCAATCTCACGCGCAACATCTATCTCGCCGCCAAGATGCTGACCGGGGTGCGACCGGATGTCGGCGTGCGCGCCATGGCGAAATTCACCGGCATTGTGGGGCAGCCGGTGGTCCGAGTGGGCAGGCGCTGACGATGCCGTGCCCAGCCTCCCCTTCCCCATATCCTGTGGAGCCTCCTATGTTTGGCCCTCTTCGCCGCGCCCTTCGCTCGCTGATCGTCCTGCCAGCGATGGCCCTGCTGCCGTCGGCGCCGGCCCGTGCGCAAAGCTGGGCCGAGAGCTGGTTTGACAATGTCACCTACACCTCGCCCGGCAGCTTCGAGGATCAGACGCGCGGCTATATTACCGCCGGCGGCATGTCCGGCCGGGTCGATGTGCATAATGACTATCTAATGTCGGTCAGCCTGCCCAAGGTGAGAGCCGGTTGCGGCGGCATCGACATGTTTTTAGGCGGCATGTCATTCCTCGACCCCGACTATCTCGTCCAGAAGCTGGAGAGCATTCTCCAGGCGGCGCCGGCGGTCGCTTTTCAATATCTGCTCGAAACGCTCGATGAAAAAATGGGAAATATCATCAGCAAGATGGAAGCCGCGACCAATTTCCTGAATTCCATCCAGGTCAATGACTGCCGCCTCGCCAACCGGATGGTCCAGATCGCCAAGGGCGACGACAATATGTCCGGCATCATCGAGGAGATGACGGGGTATCGCTCGGTGAAGCAGGGCTTCGCCAAAAGCTACCAGCAGAGCCGGGAGAAGATCGAGGCCAACAGCAACAACCCGACCGAGGATCTGAAGGACGCGCTGGCAAACTGCCCCGCCGAGGTGACGGATATCTTCAGGACCGGCTCGCTGCTGTCGCATGCCGCCGCCCGCGTCGGTGCCGGCGACTGGGCGAGCGTCATGCGCGCCCGGGTTGGCGACGTCTATATGCGCTGGGATGCGAACGACAAGGTGCCGCTGTTCACCGCCATCCCGCAATGCCCCGCGCAGGATACCGAAAGCGCGCAGGATTTCCTGACCGGCCGCGTCCAGCGGCGATCACTCAACATTCCTCCGAGCAGCGCGGACTGCGGGCAGGATGGCGCCGGTCGGGGCGCGCTGGTTCTGGCGCGCGAGCGGATGCAGTCCATTGCAACCAAGATCCGCACCCGCTCGGCCCTGTCGGCGGAAGAACGGCAATTTGTCGCCAATGTGCGGACGTTGCCAATCTACCGGATGCTCGAATGGGGTGTCCGGCAGGGTGTCGTGGACTCCGTCATCGGCGATACCGATGAGCTGGTTGCCCTGACGCTCGCCTATCAGATGCTGAACGATCTCACCCGCACGATCGATTTCACGGTCAGCAATGCCGAGCGCGGAACGACGGCGGCGGGTGCCGCCGACGGGGCATCCGCCAACATCTGCCAGACCCGCATCCTCACCAAAGGCATCGAGCAGCTGCGCGACCTGCGTGACGAAGTGCTGCGCCAGCGGGCGCAGATGCGCCAGAGCTATATGGCCGCCCTGTCCGCGGCGAACCTCTCCGCCAACTATGCCGGCTTGCTGCGGGTCCGCGACCGCGACGCGCGCGACGCCGCCGGCACCGCCGCGCGCAATCAATAGGAGCATTTTCAATGCGCCGCCCTTTTCGGCTAATCCCCGCCCTGCCCGCTTTGGCGTTCGCCCCGCCCGCTTTGGCCATCGATGCGAGCTTCCACACCTATGACGGCTTCGCCGAGACGGTCGATGCCTTCAGGCAGGTATCGATGATCTTCGGCGATCCGCGCTATGAGACGCTGGTGCTGATCATCGCGACCGCCGGGATCGCGCTCGGCGCGGTCGTCGCCAGCATCCGCGGCTCGGGCATGGGGATAGTCGGGTTCGGTTTCCAGATCCTGTTAGGGATCGGCCTCTTCACTGGCCTCATCGCGACGACGGGAACGGTCCATGTCTATGATCGCGTCCGCAACGCCTATCAGCCGGTGGGCGATGTCCCGAACCTCCTTGTCCTCGTGGCGGGCGCGACCAACATGATGGAGCGCGCGCTGGTCGAGACGATCGACGACAACACCATCGATCCCGACGCCAAGATCGAGTTTGGCGCGGGCGGGCACAGCTTCGACCTGTTCCTCAATGCCGTGAGCCCGCGTGGCCCGATGACCGACACCTTCCTTGATGCGACGATCAAGGATTATGTTCGCCAATGCTATCCGGTCGCGCGGGTCTCGTCGGCCTATGGCGTGGATGATGATCAGCTCTTCCGCACCTCGACCGACCTGCCGGGCGCCTTTGCCGCCATGGCGGGACCGGCGACCTTCTCGACCGTCTATACCGAGACTGACAAGGGTGGCACCACCGTCAGCTGCACTGACGCCTGGACGCATATCTCGGACCGCCTCTCCGATCCCAACCTCTTCGAAGGCTATACGCGCCAGGTTTGCGCGCGGACCGGCTTCGACGTCACGAACGCCGCGCAACTGGCGCGCTGCCGCGAGCAGCTTGGCGAAATGGGGCAGATGATGCTTGGCCACCCGCTGAGCGCCCAGGCATTCATGACCCATATTCTGCTGGGCAACAGCGTGGGCGATGTCCTGTTCGAGGACTCCCCCGCCACGGCGGCGCGGGTGATGGCCAACCGGGCGGTCGTGTCGAACGGACTTGCCGCCATGTCTGTCGCGAATGAATGGATGCCGACGATGAGGGCCACCGTGTTCGGTATCATGCTGTTCATGGTGCCGATCGCCCTCCTCTTCATCCTGACGCCCATCAATCTGCGCGTCGCGAGCTTCGCGCTCGGAATGTTCGTGTTCGTCGCCCTGTGGGGCGTGATCGATGCAGGGATTTACCAGCTGACGCTCGGACGGGCGATGGCGACGCTGGAGGAACTGCGGTCCAATGCCGTTGCGGCCAATGCCTGGCTGCTGGCGCCTTCCGCGTCGATGAAGGCGCTCGCGATTTTCGGCAGCTATCGAACGGCTGCTGCTGGCCTAGCGGGGGCATTCGTGTTCACGGTGTTCCGGTTCAGCGGCAATGTCTTTACCTCGTTCACCTCCGGATCGCTCGGGATCGCCAGTCAGGCGACCTCGGCGGCAGCACCCATGGCGACGAGCGAGGGGCAGGCCTCGGCCCTTGAAGCGCAGGCGTCCGCCATGGGCACCCGATCGCGCGCGGCGGCGGCATCGAGCTTCGGCGATTTCGGGGAGAGGACAACATTTGGATCGAACCGGACCTACGGCGAGGCGGGCCATATCCTTAGCGAGCGGCCCGGCACTGCCGGCGGTACGGCATTCGCGCTGGGTGGCATTGAAGGCGCCCGTCAGCTCGGCGCTCTCTCCCCTGCCCTGGGCGGCCGTGATCTCTCTGACCCGCAGGTCGCGCGCGCCGTGCAGGCGAACGTGGCGACGACTGCCATCCACCAGTTTGCCGAAAAGGACGCTCTGCGTGATCTCGGCACGACCTATTTCGGACAGGGCGAAGCCGGCGAGAAATCCTTCGCGACCTTCTCCCAGAATCTCGTCCAGTGGCGCGCCTTCGGAGATAGCCGTGCCTATGGCACGTTGATGGACGGCACCACGCGGCATTTCGAGCGCGCGGGCTATTCGGCGCAGGATGCGCGTCTCAAGGCGTCCGGCGTCATCGGCGAAGCGCAGGCCGATCCGACATTCGGGAAGCTCATCGCCAATGCGTTCGACCAGCAGCAAATGCTCGTCAATGACCTGACCGCCGCGCAGGTTCAGGTCGGCGCGATGCAAGGCCGCCGCGATTATGCGGGCTACAATGTCACGGGCGTCGAGCGCGCCAATGTCGCGACCGAGCAGGCTTGGCGGACTGGCGGCAATCAAGGCCACCGGGAAGCCGCGAATATGCTCGGCCTCCCCCTCGACACGACGTCGAAGCGTGTCGGCTTTATCAACGCGCTCACCGGCGAGGCGCGAAGCTCCGCTATTTCCCAACTCTCCCGCGCAACCGGCCGCAATGAGGCCCAGGTGATGGCCGCGCTGGAACGCTACAATGCCTCTGTCCAGGTCGGGACGGCCGATGGCGCGACAGCGGAGGCGGCGCGTGAGGGCACGAGCGTCTACGGACGGACAAAGGAGGCCGCAGGTTATGACTTTGCGGAGCGTTCCGGCAAGCTCGACACGCAGCGGGAGGTCGGTACCAGCGGCACGCGTGCTGCCGCCCACATTGGCGAGCAGCGGCGCCAGTCGGAGAATTTCGGATTCGCCGAAGGTGCGGCGTCCGCAGGCGTGTCAACACGCGAAGCAGCGCGTCTGGACAGCTTCATCCAGGCGCTGAGCCGAACCGCGGGCAATCAGGTCGATATGGCGGAGGGCGGAGCAGCGGGCATTGCCGATCGAGCACGGAACGAACGAATGACCGCCATTGTCGACCGGGAGCGTTTGACCCGCATGCAAGGGTTGCTCGCCGAGAATGGCATCCGCTTGAGCAAACGCCAGATCGCCATGGATCAGAATGGCGACCTCAATCTCAATCTGACGCCAGATACGGCAGCGGCCATGTGGAAGGCCGGGCTCATCAACGAAAGCCAGCTCGGTGCTGTCGTCAATGGCGGCCGTGCCCGGTTCAACTTCGCCCATAATGATCTCCTCGTCTCCAGCGGCACGGCATTCAGCCGCTCTGCGCGCAGCGATACCAGCACCCGGTTCGAGGCCGGTAAGCAGGCTGGCCCTGACACCATCGAACATTTCATGGGCGGCGGTGCCGAAGGACAGGCGATGATGGCCAATTGGCTGCGCGGCGGGTTCGAGATGGACCGAAAGGGCGAGTGGCGGCTGAAACCGCAGGTTGCCGACACGCTCCAGCGGGACGTGCAGGCGGTGATGACACAAACTGGCTGGACACGGTCAATCTCCCGCAGCGCCACGCATCAAGTGTCCCAAGGCACAGAGGTCGGCGGTCAAATTGGAGGAAGCGCCTCACGTACCGAAGTATCTGACAGATCCAACCATGGACGGTCGAACGCCTCCCATAGTGGAAGAACATCTGTCCAGCTCAGTGCATCCAGCCGTGATTTCGGTTCGGCGACCAGCGAGGCGAGTGCGCGCATTGACATTGTGAATTATGATGTCCGTGAGGCGATTTCGCATGCCGAACGAGCCGCTTCGCGTGCCGCCGATCCTGCCCGCGCGTTCTCCGTCGAACTTGGGCAACAAATCCTCGGCGGTGACGGACTGCGCAATCGATATCTAGAACAGGCAGATTCGGGCCGGGGAATGCGCGACTGGTCTGCTCCTTTAACGAGCGCAGAGCAGCGCCAGATTCTCGATACTGGCAGGTTCAGCGGCGATCTCGATCACGGCCGAAGCGATGGAGACTCCGAATTCAAGAAACGCTAATGATTTTCGAGCCTTCCGATGTACGCAGGGTTAGCCGGGTTCATTGGTGACCTAAAATCGGTCGGATCCGCCAGATACGACATGGGAACGCGGTCATCGAAGCCGAAAACTTCTTCAGCTTCTAATGCAGCCAAATCACTATCAGACGCCTTGTTGCTGTCCCTGTTTGGCTTCGATGGAAAAGCCAGTTTCTGCCGCCTCACCCAAAAGTAACGGCCTGCTAGATACCACATCGGAGCGAAGGGGTGGAGAAAGAGCGAAAGGGCAAAGACAGAGCCGCCGTCGATTGCCCTTGCTGCCCCAGGTACAAATACCATCGCACTCCAGAAGACCGCCGCGCTCGCCCACCAAGCTTTCGCATACCACGGCTGCCACAGCATCGACAGTTTCAAAGCCGAAAAAGGCGCCTCACCATCATCGTAAGTTGCCGTATCCATGGCATATTCCTTTCTCCGCGAGAGTATATTGAAAAGCCAGCCAAGTCACGCGCATTTGAGCCCCATGGTTGTCCATTCCGTCAAATTGATGTATATTGAGACAGAAAGGACGAATATGGCAAGCTCTGTTCCCATCACCGGATCCGGCTCAGGTCGCGGAAAGGCAATTTCCCCCAGCGACACACTGCGCCGCAAAGCCCTCGAAAAGCTCACGCTTGCGATCGCCAAGGCGGTTGAATCGGCAAGTGACGACACGCTGGCCGATATCGTCGGTTCAAACGACTTGCGCCATGCGCTGACCGTAGCGCCTCGCGACATCGCCCCTGAATCTCCAGCCGATATTGCAGCCATCAAGGCGGCGCGCGAAAAAACCACGCAATTCCGCGAAGAAATGGCCAACCGATCAGGGGGCATGTATGATCGCGCCCAGGTCGCAGCGATGCTCGGCGTTTCCACGGCTGCAATAGAGAAGCAACGCCAGCGGCGGCAAATTCTGGGTGTGCCTTATGGTTCGGAGCTCCGGTATCCGGCGGCCCAGTTCGTGAATGGCGAGACCTTGGGGCATCTCAAGCGCGTTCTTGAAGCATTCGATGATACCAATCCATGGCAGCAGCTGATGCTCCTCACTACCCCATTGGAGGGATTTGGCGCTGAGCCAATGACGCTTTTCGAATTGCTGGCGCGCAGACCCAATAACGAAACCCTCCGCCAGCTCACGGCTCTCGTCTCAGGCTGGGCAAACTGAGCGACCATGGCCGAAGCTGCATTGCGCCGTATTGCCGCCGGAACCTCATTGCACCGTATTCATCGCGCCCATCATCCGGCCATATTTTTCGGCCCGAATGGGCCAGAACCGCAAGGCCGCTTCGATGCGCCGGATGGCAGCTTCAAGATCCTCTATGCGGCGCGATCTTTGGAGACCGCCTTTGGCGAAACGCTCGTGCGGTTTCCGCAAAATCCGTTCGTACTGTCATCAGCGGTCGCGGCTCGGGTTCGCAGCGAATTGCTCGTGACCAACAGCCTGCGCCTCTATCCCCTTGTCGATGGCGGCGTGTCCAAGCTCGGGCTTTCGTTCACCGAACTTCACGGCGATGCCTATGCAAAGACCTGGGCCGTGAGCGCGCATATCCATGGCGCCACGAACGCGGATGGCATCCTTTATACGTCTCGCTTCGACAATCAGCGCTGCGTCGCCATTTTCGATCGCGCTGCCCCATCGATCACCGAAAGCTCAAAAATCAACCTCCCCTTCTCACCCTCGGAAGCCGCCAAATTGTCTGAAAAATTTGGCAAAATCTACGTTGAGCCATAGTTGACAATAGGCCATGGTTGCCCCCACTGAATCGATGAAGACTTATGAAAACGGATCTCGATCATCTTCCCGCAAATAAGCGCCGCGAACTTGATCGCGTTGTTCAGATTCTTTTCGAGGAATTCGAGGACGCTCACGGAGAACCAACGGGACCGCGCAAGCTTGGTCGTATCCTCAAGATTATTCTCTATGGTTCATATGCGACGGGCCGTTGGGTGCATGAGCCTCACACGAAGAGAGGTTATCGTTCCGATTTTGACCTCCTCATCATTGTCAACCAGAAGGAATTGACGGACTGGATCGACTATTGGGAGAAGGCTTCCGAGCGCATAGATCGCGAAACAATGATCCTGAATCGCCTACGCACACCAGTCAATTTCATCGTCCACACTCTACAAGAGGTCAACGACGGGCTAGCGCACGGCCGCTACTTCTTCATGGATATCGCGCGCGACGGCATCGCGCTTTACCAGTCTGACAACAGCGAGCTTCATAAACCCAAGCCGAAAACGCCGCAGCAAGCCTATGACATGGCTCAGGCGTATTTCGACCAATGGTTTAACCTTGCCGTGGCTTCGCGCATGGGCTATCATTTCTTCCACGATAGCGGGCAGTTTCCAGATGCAGCCTACAATCTCCAACAGGCGTGCGAACGACTTTATTACTGTATTCTTCTCGTTTTCACTTTCTACACGCCATATAGCCACAATCTAAAATATTTGCGTTCCTTGGCAGAACGACTTTCACCACGCCTAATTGATGTTTGGCCACGAGAAACTCGAAGGGTCGAAGCGCGCTTTCTGAAGCTCAAGAATGCCTATGTGAAGGCCCGGCACTCGGATCAGTTTACGATGACGGAAGAGGAGTTCACCTATCTTTCTGAACGTGTCGAGCTTCTCGGTACAATCGTAAATCAACTCTGCCGGGAAAAGCTGGCTGAACTGCACGCACAGCTGCAATTCAAATAAACCCGGTAGATATCTTTGAGACGGCGATCTCAAGATTCTTTGTAAGCGGCGACGGAAGCTTGTAATTACCCACAATAGACTGACTTGACATAGAAAAGGCTTGCACGGAGGGAATCGGCCACGATTCATTTCCAGGCACTGAATCGCATGAGCGAGGTGCGTCTTGGAGAATTCGACGTCGGACCCAGTTTCGCGTGCCGATCAGTAGTTGGAAACCTCGAAAAACCGTTGGCGTCTGACGGCTTGAGGTGATTCATGTGTGGACGACCCCCGGTGGGCAAGAGCGATTTTCGGCAGATGAAGCTTTTCCTGGTCAGGTTCATTCATGTGTCCGGCCTATTCGCGCGGCGCGAGAGGCCGCTGGCCATGATGGTGTCAGTGGATCGGATCCTCATCACTGTGTCGCGCTCGCGGCGCGGTGAATCACGCAGGTTGTTCCGATCCCCGGCTTGACCGAGTTGGCATCATTCGTTTCGTTCTCTCCTGCCCAGACTTTGTTCCGTGCGTGCTTCAGGTGATGGCCGGAGCCGCGCGGTAATCCTCCTCTCGCGTCATGACCGCCCAGGCGATCCTCGCCGTCTTGTTAGCGACAGCGACGCTCACCAGTCTCGCCGGCTTGCGCTCCAGCAGCCGGTCCGCCCAGATGCTGACGGCCGTCGTCTTGCGGCGGGTGTAGCGTAGGACAGCAGTGGCGCCGACAACGAGGAGATGGCGCAGATAGCGATCGCCCATCTTCGATATCCCACCCATGCGCTCCTTGCCGCCCGAGGAGTGTTGTTTGGGTACGAGCCCGAGCCATGCGGCGAACTGGCGACCCGAGCGGAAGACGCGGGCGTCGCCGACGGTTGCCGCGAGCGCGGTGGCGGTGATGAACCCGATCCCGGGGATCGTCTCCAGCCTACGGGAAGCAATGGTGGCGCGATGCCATCTCATCAACTCGATCTCAATCGCGCGGATCTGCCCGCTCAGCCCCTCGATCATGTCAGCGATCAGCAGCAGGGTCTGGCGTGCGAGCTCCGGTACCAGCGCCGTGCCACTGGCAAGCGCTTCGACCAGCTCGCGAACATGCGCGCGACCCTTGGGCGCGATGACCCCATACTCCGCCAGGTGCGCCCGCATCGCGCTGACTTGTGCGGTCCGCTGCCGGACCAGCAGATGGCGGGCACGATGCAACATCAACACGCTCTGAGCGTCGGCGGATTTGATCGGTACGAACCGCATCGTCGGCCGCCGCACCGCCTCGCAGATCGCCTCGGCGTCGGCTGCGTCATTCTTGTTCCGCTTCACATACGCCTTCACATAGGCTGGCGGCATCAGCCTTACCTCGTGACCAAGTGCCTGGAGCTGACGCGCCCAATGATGCGCCGTCGCGCACGCCTCGATGCCGATCAGGCATGGCTGCAGCTCGCCGAGCAGCGTGAGCAGCTGGTCCCGCTTGACCTTGCGCCGTAGCACCACCTTACCTTCGCAATCTACGCCATGGACCTGGAAAACGTTTTTCGCGATATCCAGTCCGATCGTGGTAATCTCCATGTGGGCGGCTCCTTCCTACTGATGGTCGATGACAGCACCATCATGGCACGACTCGATGCCGTTTGGGTGGGGGCCGTCCACCTCATCACTGCCCGTATGCGAGAGCGGGTAACTGCTCACGGGGTTCGCCTTCCGGGGTAAGCTCAGGGAACGGAGAATTTGCCGTCGACCAGTTCGCGCACGGCGGCCAGAGCTGATTTCCCGCTGAGGCGGGCGGTGCCGGTGATGGATGGATATCCGGCATGGATTTGTATCGCTCCGGTGAGGGCCGCCTTGCGGTGACCGGCTGATATTTCGAGATGGCACCGGTGCAAGCACTGATGTTTGCACCGGTACTAGGAACGGTGCGATGAGTCAGATCACGGTAATTTCAGGTCCGGAGCGGCGGCGAGTATGGACCGACCAGCAGAAGCGCGAGTTGGTTACGGCAGTCTCGGCGCCGGGCGCTAACGTGGCGGAGATTGCCCGCCGTACCGATCTTCGGCCGAACCAGATCTACAGGTGGCGGCAACAGATGGAGCAGGCAGCGCAGGGCTTTGCAGAGGTGAAGGTGCACCCTGATCCGGCGCCGGCCATCGGAACAGCGATCATCGTGGAGTTCGAGCGGGCGATCGTGCGTATTCCTGCAGGCGCCTCGCCGGGGCTGGTGTCGGCAGTGCTGCGGTTGGTCAAGCCGTGTGCGCGAAGATCTCGATGATGCGGAACTCCTCGGGATGACCGAGCCTTTGCTCAGGGCATATGAGCAGGGGCTGGTCATGATGGCCGATCTCGACGCACAGTTGCTCTCCGCCGCACGCGCAGATGGTATCTGCCGCCTCCTGATGAGCGTGCCGGGCGTCGGCGCCATGACGGCGCTCGCATTCCGGACCGGTGTCGACATTGTCTCAAGGGTAAGCATTCGGTGAAGGCCGCAGATCAGGCGGCTTTGCGCTGATCTTCTGCGGCGCGCCAATTCCATGGCAGTAGTTCGTGAAGACGGTTCTGGGGGATGTCAGCGATGCGGCTGAGCACATCGGCAAGCCAGGCTTGCGGGTCGATGTCGTTGAGCTTTGCCGTGCCAATGAGGCTCAGCATGAAGGCGGTGCGCTGGCCGCCGCGATCTGAACCAGCGAAGAGCCATGATTTTCTGCCCAGGGCTATGCCCCTTAGCGCCCGCTCCGCCGCGTTGTTCGAGAGGCAGATGCGGCCGTCATCGAGGAACGCGGCGAAGGCCGACCATGCCTTGAGCATGTAATCCATGGCCTCGGCCACATCGCTGTTCTTCGATAGCTTGGACCGGTTGTCGCGCAGCCATTCTTCCAGATCGGCTACCAGCGGTGCGCTGAGTTCCCGACGGAAGGCAAGACGCTCCTGGGCCGGTCTGCCGTTGATGGCGCGCTCGATGTCGAAGATCGCGTCGATGCGGCGGACCGCTTCTACGGCCAGCGGCGAGATGACGGCCTTTTTGCGGCGCTTCTTGAGCTGCGCGGCGACATCGGCCAGCTCGAAGAAGTAACGGCGCGCATGGCTCCAGCACAGGGCGCGGGTCAGCGGCGCCGGGAGTCTGTCGGCGTGGAACAACGCATTATATCCGGCATAGGCATCGGCCTGAAGAACGCCTCTCCAACCGCGCAGATGGCCGACGGGATGCTCGCCCCGCCGGTCGCGGGAATAATGGAAGATCACCGCGGGCGGCGCCGGCCCGCCAAAAGGTCGGTCGTCCCGGACATAGGTCCAGATCCGGCCGGTATCGGTCTTGGTCTTGGCCAGCACCGGCACCGTCGTATCGTCGCCATGCAGCCGCTCGGCGGCCAGGACGTGGGCTTCGATCAGCAGGTAGAGCGGCATCAGCGCGGCGGTGCAGGTGCCCACCTGATCGGCCAGTGTGGAAAGGCTCAGGTCCACGCCCTCGCGGGCATAGCGATCCCGCTGGCGGTTGAGCGGCTGATGCGCGCCGAACTTCTCGAACAGCAGCATGGCCAGGAAGCTGGGACCGAAGAGCCCACGAGGCGTCACATGGAAAGGCGCCAGCGGTTGGGTGATCTTCTCGCAATCGCGGCAGGAGAACTTCTCCCGCAGCGTAGGTGAGGAGACTGCCGGGGGCAGTCTGCGAGCCAAGCCTGGACCACCTTCCACTGGCGCGGCACGACCTCGAGCGTCTCGGTGATATCCTCGCCCAGCTTGCACAGCCGTTCCGAGCCGCAGCAGGGACAGGCATCAGGTGCAGCGATGACGACGCGTTCGCGCGGCAGATGCTCGGGCAAGGGCTTGCGGGCAGGCCGCTTGCGCTCAAACGGCGCGACGTTGGTCTTCGCCGCCGCCAGGGCAGCCAGAAGCTCATCTTCGCTAGCAGCGGTCTCGTACTCCTCGAAGGTCAGTTCCATCTGGTCGAGCAGATGGCGCGTGCGTTCGGATCGCTGGCCAAAAAGGGTACGACGCATCTTCTCGTTCTGCAGTTCGAGAAGGGCGTTGCGGGCTTCCAGGTCAGCGTTGATGGCCTTGATGCGAGCGACTTCAGCGGCAACAGCCTCGGCAGCGGCAAGCCGCTCGCGAAGGCTGTCGATCTCTGCTTGTGCCTCGCCCCCATGCCCGGACATATAGCAGAAAAGCGCCGGAATCCCTAGCTTCTTAGGTCATGCCGGGGCTTTTATCCGGCCAATGTTGGACGCCAGGTGGCCTGCGGATTACGCCAGTCTATCGCCTCCAGCATGCAAGCCATCTGCGAGGGGGAAATGGCAATCACGCCGTCCTCTGCGGAGGGCCAGATATACTTCCCGCGCTCGAGGCGCTTGGCATAAAGCGACATGCCCACGCCGTCGTGCCAGATGATCTTGCAGAGGTCGCCGCGGCGCCCTCTGAAAATGTAGAGATCGCCCACGAAGGGATCACGCCCGAAACTCTGCTGCACCTGCAGGGCCAGGCTGCGCATGCCGCGCCGCATGTCCGTGTGCCCCGTTGCGATCCATATCCGAACGCCGGAGGGGACTGGGATCACGGCTTGACCGACCGTAGCACCGCCGACACCAGTCCGGGCGAGGCGCCAGCAGTTATGCGCACGATCGCCCGCTCGAACTCCACGGTGATCGCCGTCCCAATGGCCGGTGCCGGGTCAGGGTGGACCTGCACCTCGGCAAAGCCCTGCGCTGCCTGCTCCATCTGCCGCCGCCATCTGTAAATCTGGTTCGGCCGCAGATCAGCACGGCGGGCAATCTCCGCCACGTTCGCGCCGGGCGCCGAAACCGCCGCGACCAACTCGCGCTTCTGCTGGTCGGTCCATACCCGCCGCCGCTCCGGCCCCGAAATTACAGTGATCTGGCTCATCGCACCGTCCTTAGAACCAGTGCAAACACCGGCGCTTGCACCGGTGCCATCTCAAAACATCAGCCGATCACCGCAAGGCGGCCCTCACCGGAGGTAAGCGTGTTGTGTAGGCCGCGCAGGCCGCGCCCGTTCGGTTGAGC
>Ga0068853_100000065_pt1 | contig 75046 bp, 62 predicted proteins | sample KBSCornC32_FD_65655 | JGI IMG/M metagenome (GOLD analysis project Ga0068853, IMG submission 65655) | Corn rhizosphere microbial communities from Kellogg Biological Station, Michigan, USA - KBS Corn C3-2 | ecosystem: Host-associated > Plants > Roots > Rhizosphere > Soil ... | reverse complement strand
AGTTCGCAACATAAATAAAATTGTCATCCTGAGCGCAGCAAGCCGCGTTTTTTGCGGTTTGCGGAGTCGAAGGACCTGCGGTTGCTTTTCGCAAAGGATGCCACGAACTTCAGACTCACCGCTCTAGCCAGTGCTCGCGCCAGTGCTCCTTCATCACGGCGCAAGCGTCACCTTCTGCTCCCCCTGATGCAGCGGCGTGATCTTGCCGTGCCAGTCGAGCGTGCCCGAGACGCCCGCAGGCAGCGTAATCTCCGCAGCCCATTGCTCCCCTTCTTTGCTGTAACTTGCTTCGACGAGACCATGCGGCGTCGGCATGGTGGTTGAGACCTGGTGCAGCGGCCCAAGGTGCGGCGCGATGGCGACCGTGCGAAATCCCGGCGAACCCGGCTCGATGCCCGCGACGATCGTCATCAGGTCGAGCGTCGGATGCGCGCTCCATGCATGCGAGTCCGAGCGCGTCGGCTCAGGCGTCTCGGCCCACGTCGAGAGACCCAGCGCAAGCATGTCGCGCCACGGCTTCAGCTCCTGCACATATAAATCCCCGAGTCCGGCATGGACCATCGCTCGCGCCACATAGAAGCGGAAGTAGTAGCTCGCAGGCGACATCGGCGTCGTGAACGGCGAAGCCGCGCCGTTCGCATCGACGCCCAGCACCTTCTCCATCACCGCCTTTTGTTTGTCCTGAGGAATCACGTCGAGCCACACGGCCAGCGAGTTCGCCTGCTGGCTGAAGTGGTCCTTGGCCGGCGTGTCGGCCAGCAGGCCCGCCCCCGGACTCCAGTTCAGCAGCATCAGGGCCTTCGCGGCGCGGTTGGCTTTTTCGCGGTACTCTGCCGCGCGAAATTTCTCGCCAAGCGCATCCTCCATCGCAGCCGCATCGCCGAGCGCCTCGATATATTGCAGCGTCAGGGCGGACGAGCCGCCATCGGCCTGCTGCGGAGGCACGCCGCCCTTGAAGTCCGGCGGGCTCCAATCGACAAACGGCCACCACTCAATGTGTCCCAGCAATCCATCCGGCCTCTGCCGCGCGGCAAACCAGTCGAGCACGCCGCGCGTTCCCGGCAGCAGCGACGCGACAAAAGCCGGGTCGTCGCGGTACTGCCAATAGTCATGCAGCATCCCCACCCACATCAGCGAAAACGGCGGAATCATCTGCGTGAGATTCGACGGATAGCGGCTCTGTGTCAGTCCCTCCGGCAGCCGCGAATCATAGAAAGCCTCAAGCGCCTGCCGCGCCAGCCGGTCGTCGCCCGTGACGCCGTAGGAGATCAGCGCCTGAATGCGCGTGTCGCCGATGTACTGCAACTGCTCCCAGTAAGGCGTATCCATATACGTCTCGTGCGAGCAGAGCTGCGCCGTGCGCCAGCCCGTCTGCCAGATTTTTTCCAGTTCAGCATCGTCGCTCGAAAAATGCGCCACATCCTTGAACGGATACGCAGAATAGAAACCGCGCAGCCGCTCGATCGTCAGAGGCTGGTCGCCGGTCTTGACGTCAACCTGCAGATACCGCCACGTCCGCCACCATAGCGTGCGATACGCGCGCGCGTGCCCGTCGCTGAAGACAACATCGCGCAGGCCCTCAATATGTCGTCCCGCAATCTCGTTGCGATTGCCCTTGTGTCCCTCCGCGTCATACAGCGCCTCGGCATAGGTCATCGTCACCGTCGCACCCGAGCCGCCGTCAAGATCGAGCTCCGGGTACGCCGTCGTCAACACGTCGTGGTCCAGCAGAATGGTCACGTCCGCATGTGCCGGAATCGTCACCGGCGCATCGAGCGACTTCACCTGCGACGCATCCATTCCCGTCACACGCACCACGTGGCCCGCGGACTCGGGCGTGTACTGCATCGGCGGCAGTTCGTCCTTGACCAGCATCCACGGTGTCGGACTGTCCTGCGCTCCGCGCGGCGCCGCGTGGCCCACAGGCCGCGCAGGCTTCCAGTCGCCGGGAGCGTTCGCCGCGTCCCACGCCCACAGCATCTTCGTGCCGTCCATCACCTCGGACGGCCCCGCGGCATAGTAGCCCAGCGCACGCAGCGAACCAAGCGCGCGCCCGCCGTCGTGACTCGTCTGCCATGTCCTGTCCGTATCGATGGCCGCATTGGCCTCGTCTTCAGCCGAGAGCAGAAACGCCGTCCGCGCGCTCATCTGCGCCACCGCCGCCCTCGCGCCGTAGTTCCACACAATCGCCGCGATGGTGTTCTCGCCCGGATGAAGATACCCGGCAAGATCGTAGACCTCGTAACGCCAGTGATGCACATCCGCCAACGCAGGCCCCGCACCCACGCGCTGGCCGTTGACGTGAAGCTCGAAGCGAGTATCCGCGCTCACATCGACGACGAACTGCCCGGGGGCATGGTCCAGCGTAAGCGTCTTCCGAAAATACGCGACGTCGAAGTCGCGCGCAGGACCGTCGGGCGTGGCAATCCACTCCGCCCTCCACTGCGCCGGGGTCGAAGATGGCTGACCCATCGCCAGCGGCACAAAAAGCATCAGCACAAGCACAGGCAGAACAGCACGTCGCAGGTCGATCACGGTAGCAGGCGCTCCTTCCAGATTGGCCTTATTGCGCCGAACCCATCTTATAGTCAGCATGCAAATCGTTGCGCCGTTGCCAGTGGCCTGAAAACCTAACACCGATCTGCACCGACGGCGCCGATTTTGAATCAATCCGCAGCCGTCTCTTCTGAAAGCGCGTGCTTGTCCAGCAGTCCCAACGGGATGCTATACTTAGCTTCGGATGGTTCCCGCACCTGGCCTCGAGCGCCGGCAACGCGGAGGTGGCGAAATTGGCAGACGCACTAGCTTGAGGTGCTAGCGCCGCAAGGCATAGGGGTTCAAGTCCCCTCCTCCGCACCACTCCACACATTTCTCCGGAAGCCCCGTCTCCGGGCCGAGAGGTAATACAGCCGCGCCATGTTCTACTTCGTCCTCGTTATCCATATCATCGTCTCGCTCATGCTTGTGGGCATCATTCTTATGCAGCAGGGCAGCTCCGCCGACCTCGCCGGCGCCTTCGGCGGCCAGGGTTCGCAGACCGCCTTCGGCCCACGCAAATCGGCCAGTATGCTCACCAAGCTCACCGCATGGGGCGCAGCCATCTTCATGGTCACGTCGCTGATCCTGACCGTCATGCTCGCCCGCACCTCCGGCGAACACTCGGTCCTCTCCGGCGCGTCCGGCCACCCCATGACCCAGAGCCAGCCGAAGAAATAACCCCGCGTTCAGAAAGACCCAATGCGCAGGCCCTCCGGCTTGCGCATTTTTCGTTTTGAGGAGCCATTATGATCCACGAAATCCTCGCCGTCGGCCCGCTCCAGTGCAACTGCTCCATCCTCGGAGACGAAGCCACGCGCGAGGCCATCGTCGTCGATCCGGGCGGCGACATCGCGCGCATCATGGCCCTGGTACAAAAGCACGGCCTCATGGTCAGGCAGATTCTCATCACCCACGCCCACATTGACCACATCGCCGGGGCCGCCAGCCTCAGGCAGCTTACCGGCGCGCCCATCCTCTACCACCAGCACGACCTCGCTCTGGTCAACATCATGGACCAGCAGGCCGGCTGGCTCGGCATCCCCACCCCCGACGTCCCCGCCCCCGACGACACGCTCGACGAGGGCAAACTCATCGCCGTGGGCGGCATCAGCGGCTCCATCCTGCACACCCCCGGCCACACCGAAGGCAGCGTCTGCCTCTACCTGCCGAGCCAATCGCTGCTGCTCGCAGGCGACACTCTCTTTGCCGGATCCATCGGCCGCACCGACCTCCCCGGCGGCGATCTGCGCACCCTCCTCACCTCCATCCGCGAACGCCTGCTGCCCCTGCCGGACGACACTACCGTCCTGCCCGGACACGGCCCCGGCACCACCATCGCCGACGAGCGCGAATCCAACCCCTTCCTGCAAAACTTGTAGCGAACCACCGTCTTTGCTTGTCATTCCCGCAGGGAATCTGCGTTTCGCTTCCGCCCCCTTTTTGTTTGTCATTCCCGCAGGGAATCTGCGTTTCGCTTCCGCTCTTTTTGTTTGTCATTCCCGCAGGGAATCTGCGTTCACATCGGCCTACACCGGGCTACGCTTAATGGAAAATGCTCCAATCAGACCTTCCCGATAATTGCTTCTGGGGATTAGCGTGGGGCTTTAGCCCCACGAAAAAGCCAGCAAGATCAAGGGGCTTTAGCCCCGGGTCGTTCCGCACATGCTGCCGGATGGACTTTTTCCGCAGCCTTTTCAGCCCCGGGCTTTCCATCCCTCGTCACAGAAACACCCTTCAAGCCATAAAAACTAGAGCAAATTGCGTCTCGCTGTGCAGTAGCCTTCCAAGGGCCAAAGGCCCGACAACATACCAGCCTGGGCCGGAGGCCCAGGCTCATGATGGCAGAACATGAAAGGGCTGAAAGCCCGACACATCATTCTCGCTGCATACCATCGATAAATCTGCTTTAAATGTTTATTTTCAAATACATAAAAAGATTAATGAATGTTACGCCTTACAAGCATCGCATGAAGCAGTACCTAACTTGGTTCACGCCAGCCCCGCTGCAATCCGCCCCATCCCCTCCCGAAACTCGCCCTCCGGACCAAGCAAACTCACCACCACCCGGCCCGCCTCGGCAATGCCATAAAACGACCCCGGATGCACCACCACATCCGCGCGCCGGAGCAGCTCCCCCGCCGCGTCCGGCCCGGTCTGGGGCAGCCGCAGGATGGCGCACCATCCCGCCTCGGCCTGCAGGACTTCGACCCCGCTCGCCCGGGCGGCGGCCAGGTTGCGCCGCACCCGCTGGAGAATCTGCGCCTGAATCGCCCGCCGCCCGGTGAGCCACGCGGGCAAGGCCAGTTGCACGGGCGCATTCATCGAGAGGAAGGTGTCGGCGATGACCTCCAGCCGGTCGAGCGCCTGCCGCCGTGCTCCCTCAGGGCCAAGCGCAGCAATCCAGGAGGCCTTCATCTGGGGAAGTCCGGCGATCTTGCTCATCCCGCTCAGCACGAACGTCAGTACCGGATGCGGCCCGCGAGCGAAGCTCTCCAGCCCGGCCTCCGCCTCCAGCGGATAGTCCAGAAAGACCTCATCCACAATCAGCGCCAGCTTGTGCCGAGCGCAAAGCTCCTCCAGCCGCGCGCGTTCGGTGGCCTTGGTCGCGTGCCCAGTCGGGTTGTTGGGATGCACGACCACCAGCGCCCGCGTGCGCGGCCCAATGCTCGCTTCGAGCGCGGCAAAGTCGATGTGCCACCCATAGTCGTAAAAAAGAGGGTACGGACGGAGCTTCACATCCTCCAGATCGGCCAGAAAGTCGAAGAGCGGATAGCTGGGCTGGGCCACCAGCACCTCGTCGCCCGCATCGCACAGCAGCCGGAAGAGAAACCCGTAGCCCTCGCTGGTGCTGGTCGTCAGCACCAGCTCGTCGGCGCTGACAGCAGCTTCGTGCCCACGGTAGTACTCCGCCACCGCCTCGCGCGCCGACCGCAGCCCGCGAGGGTCGGGGTCATAGGCGAGCGTGGCAGGATCGATCAGCGGCGAAAGCAGCTCCTCCGCGTCGTACCGGAAACCGCACACCGTCGGGTTCGAGACGGTCAGGTCAATCAAAGGCCGACCGGCAGCCCGCGCCTCGCGGACTGCCGCAGCAAATTTGCTCTCCCCCACATCCCAACCCGTCCGCGCCGAAAACCGATAGCTCACCCAACCATGCTAACGTGCCACAGCCACGCACCCAGCGCCGAAGGCGCGTCCCTATACCAGCCTGCACTCTGTGTCATTCCCCCTTTTGTTGTCATTCCCTTTTTGTTGTCATTCCCTTTTTGTTGTCATTCCCGAAGGGAATCTGCGTCTCCACCCCGCTCCCCTTTGTTATCATTCCCTCTTTTGTTGTCATTCCCTTTTTGTTGTCATTCCCGAAGGGAATCTGCGTTTCGCATCGGCCCGCGCCGGACTCCGCAAACCACCGATTTCCACACCCGCCTCTTGACACCGCTGATAACCTTAAATCAGAGGAAAAGACAAAAGCCCGGCGCGCCCGGGCTTTCCCTTTTGGCATGAAACGTGCGCAGGTAGTCCGAACCTAACTCCTTTGTTCAAAGGAATTTGAGTACTTTTGTAGGGGAGGGGGTACCGGCCTAGAAGTTGAAGGCGAGGCCGCCCCGGATGGTGCGCGGAGCCTGCGCGAGGAAGAGCATGTGGCCGTCCGGAGTGATGACCGGACGGTAGCCCTGGGCCAGCAGGTTGGTGATGTCCACCGTCGCCTCCATGCCCGCCGGAAGCAGCCTGCCCAGCCGAACCGACTGCCGCAGATAGCAACTGAAGTACGCCTGGTCGCCGAACGCCCCGTAAGGATTGACCGCCGTCACCACCCGCGCGGGCTGCCAGCGGTACGACGCCCGCACCTTCGTTCCCGAGTGAATGACCTTGCCCTTCACCGCCAGCGTCAAGGTCTGAGACATCTCAGGAGCCAGGTCCGTGCCCACTGTCTGGAGCGTCAAGGCCCCCTCGTCCCGCGCCGAAAGCCCTGCGCCCGTGCTGTAGGCCAGCGCCAGCCACATCGCCGGAGTCAGCGGCTCGGAGAGCGTCACGTTGACGCCCCGCGTGTGATAGCCCGGGCCAAGCACGCGGAAGTCGCCGGTCGTCGCATCCGCCAGAATGCCGCCGGAAGAGTTCCTCGTAAAGCCCCGCACGTCGGCCGCCGTCAGCGCGCCGCCGCCCGCGACGATCACGCGGTCCAGCGAATCGATGTAGTACGCAACCTGGACCTCGCCGCGTCCGGCCTTGTGACCGACGGCCAACTCCTGATGCCGTCCGCCCGCCGTCCGCAGGCGTCCCCGGGAGGAGATCGCCACCGGAACCGCCGGTTCGACCGCATCCAGGCCAGCGTAGGATTGCACGTCCTGCGAGGTGGCCATCCGATAGCCCACCGTCCACGATCCCGACGGATGAGCCGTCACCTTCAGGAAAGGACGCATCGCGGTTGTATGGCCGGTCGTGCGGATGACGTAGAGCGAGCTGCCTGCCTCGACGTCCGCCCCGGCAATCTTGATCTTCTCGGCGCTGGTCATCTCGAACGCGCCCAGTCCGTTCGCGTTGCCCGAGCCGACCAGCTCAGGATGCGACTGGAAGCTGACCAGCGTCCGCTGCGCCCCGGCAAACCCGAGATCGCGCCCGTACCCCGCTGCGATGGTCGAGGACGGCCCGCCCATGTACGGGCGCCCCATCGTTCCATAGTCCGCCCGCACCACGACGTTCGCGCCGTCGTCGAGCCCGCGGTTCACCATCAGAACATTGTGGATTCCATTCGCGCCGAAGCCGCCGTCGCCCGCCGTGATCGAAGCCCGGGCGCGCGCGGTGGGATGAGCAGGCTCGCGGAGGCTGGACGAGATTTCCATCGAATTGCTGTCACCTGCCAGCCTCAGAATGGGCCGGTTCGCAGCCGAACGGAGCGTCCACTTCCAGTCGTCGTCCGGCTCGTCTGCCTTGCGACGCTCGACCGGCAGCCACGCAGTCGGCTCGAAGAGCGTATTGAGCGTGAGATTGACGACAGCCTCGGCGCCTGTGCGCAGACGCAGGTTGCCTCTGGTCGCGGGCATGAAGAGTGCTGCACTGGCCTTGACGTTGTATCTTCCCGGAACGAGGTTGGCGATGAGGTAGCGTCCGTGGAGGTCGGTGAACGCGGCCCCGACCAGGGAGGAATCGTAGGAGAGGACCTGCACCAGCGCGCCCATCTGCGTAACGCCCTGCGCATCCCTGACCACGCCGGAGACAGTGGCGCTCTGGCCGACGGCTTCGCTGACAGATGCCGCCGTCAGCATCAGGGCCAGAAGCGCGATCTTCACCTGGGATCGTTGCACAGTTATCTTCCTGCGCGCCGAGGCCGCTCCGAATATGACCGCGCCCGAAAAGCCGGGTGCGAAGATTGCAGCCTGCGCTGGCTACCGGCCGTCGCTGTCTTAATCTACGCGACCGTCATGCCATTGGATGCGCTTGCTGCCTAGTTCACCACAAACGGCGCAGATTCTGCGATCTGCTGTTTGGTAATGCCGTCGTCCACCTTGATCGTCACCTGATACTTGCCAGGTTGCAAACTTGCCAGCGGCAGGCTCTTTTCAATCGTGACCTGATCCGCGTTCGGATTCATCTTCGAGGTCTGGTCTTCAGCCGTCAGGACAGTCTTGTTTGTACTCATGTCCTGAATCTGGTACTGAATCGTGGCCCCGTTATGTTTGGTTTTTTCGTCGATACCGAGGTTATACACCTGCATCCAGAAATTCAAGTTCTGAGCGCGATGAAAAATGACAGGCTGGCCGCCGACTGTGGAAACCCGGGGACGAATCCGGGTGTTTCCGATGACGAAGTTGCCTGCTCCGATGTCTTTCGAGGGCACGCGCTCCATCTGGTCGGCCAGAATCAGGGTAGATGCGGCCAGATGGTCGTCGTCGTAGCGGGGCACGTTGATGCTGCGCTCCCAGCGCCCGATGTGGTCTGGATTATTGACGTCCTTGATGATGATGACGGCCTTGTACAGCCCCGGACGCAGCGGCAGCGCCTTCCAGTAGACCCGCTGGCCGTTCTGCTCGCGGCCCAGCAGCTCGCTGGGCACCTGAACGTTGACGGTATCCTCGAAGGTCTGGATGGGGCGGTGGGTCATATTGAAGATGCGCCCCAGGATGTTCACTGTGCCCGTCGAAACGCCGTCCTTGGTGTTGAAGGTGATGTCGCCAACGCGAATCTGGAGCGTCAGCGGCACCAGGACGGTGTCGTTCGTGACCTTAACATAGTCGGTGCGGACGTTGAAGAGGAAGGGCGGCCCGCTCAGGATCTTGGACGTGGTCATGTACTCGTCCATGTCCTTGAATTTGATCTCAGGGGCGGCCATCAGCTTGGCGTAGCGGTCGAGCCGGTCGAACTGCTTGCTCTGGTTCTCGGCGCTCATCGGGCCTTTACCGAGCTGTTCGATCCCGCCGCCGTTGAAGCGGTCGGCCTTGGTGGACTGGCCCTGCTCTTCGTAGAGCGTCAGGCCCGCGCCGGGGACGTGCTTGAGAGCGTCCTTTTCGGAGCGGTCGATGGTCATGTGATAGTCGCCGCACATGCAGGTATCGACAAACTCGATGTCGATGTTGTCTCCGATGCCGGGGATGTAGCGGTAGTGCCAGATCTCGAACGGGAAGGTGGAGGTCTGGCCGCCGCCCTCGTCCATGGGGCGCTCGTAGCTGCCGCCGCTGGGGTGCGAGTCGATGCTGTCGGGTTTGCCATAGGCAATATAGATGTGGCCGCGGTCGGTCATCCAGCCCGGCTTGCCGGCGGCGTAGTGATCGTTCGCATAGGCGATGCGGGCGTAGTACTCGTCCCGGTATTCATTCTCGGGGGAGTCCGGATTCGGGTTGCGGCGCAGCCAGAAGTTCTCGATGAACTGGTCGCGCTCCTCGTCGTTGCTCAGGTTCTTGAAGGCCTGAAGCTCGGTGTCGGTGATGATCCAGCGGACGTCCTGATCGACCCACTTTTTATAGAAGCCGTGCAGCTCGCCTTTGAGGGCCTTCTGCTGGGCGCGGCGCTCCTTGTCGGTGAGGGGGCGCTTGAGCGGGTCGGGCTTCTCGACCGTGGGCTGGCCCTGGGTCACGCCATCGGCGTTCGTGCCCGCGTCCTGGGCAGGCAACAGGTGCGCCCCCATGAAGAAAAGGGAGAGCAACGCCATGCCTGACACCAAACGCCGTACCTGATTCATAATCGGGGTGGACTCCTGTCGCAGCCTTCATTGTAGAGCGGTTATATCCCCCTTACAAGACCGTGGAAACGAACTTGCCGCCGGGCCGTGAACCATGCACAATAAAACGTGTTAGCCGGTACCTCTCGGCGGGAGCTCGCCGTTCTCCCATGCCCGTATAGCAATGCCTTGCTCCATAGCTAGATAGACGTGACCGCGGATAAAATAGGTAGTCTCCAATGGAACACAAGTCGGCCCTTTTCCGTACATCCAACCGGTGAAGTCATTTTGAGAACGCGCGGCCCACATGGGGCAGGCGCAAGAAAGCAGCGATGAGCGCGAAGAAGATTATTCTGATTGCAGTCGTGGTGCTGATTCTGGCGGGTATTGTCACCGGCACCATCCTTCACAACCGGGCCAATGTCACCAAGGTAGCCACCGGCAAGGCCGTTCGTCAGGACCTGGTTTCGGTCGTCAGCGGTACCGGTCAGATCAAGCCCAAGACCTACGTTAACGTGGGAGCGACGGCCTTTGGGCGCATCACGCACCTCTATGTCAAAGAGGGCGATCACGTCAAGAAGGGCGAGGTCCTTGCGCAGGTCGAAAACGTCCAGCCCACGGCGACGGTCGCCGCACAGCAGGCCAGCATTGCGTCCTCGAAGACCGATGTTGCCAGCTACCTGGCCGCTGAGAAGACCGCGGAGGCGAACATCGCTCAGGCCAAGGCGGACCTGGAGCAGAAAAATCTCGACTATGTTCGCGCGCAGGCTCTCTACAAAGACCAGTTGATTGCCAAGCAGGACTTTGACTCGAAGAAGGCTGCCTACGACATGGCCGTGGCCACGCTGGCGCAGCGACAGGCGGCCCTGTCCCAGTCCATTGCCCAGACCCAGTCGCAGCGCGCTCACGTGAACCAGGCCGAGGCCAGCCAGCGTTCCAACTACGATGCGCTGGACAAGACCATCAGCCGCGCTCCGTTTGACGCGCTCGTCACCAACGTGCCCGTGCGCGAGGGCGAGACGGTGGTCGTCGGCATCCAGAACGCCGAAGGCTCGACGCTGATGACGCTGGCCGATATGTCCGTCATCACGGCCGAGGTGAAGGTCGATGAGACCGACATCGTCAACGTTGCGATGAACCAGCCGGTCGATGTGACGGTCGATGCCCTGCCCGGCAAGGTCTTCAAGGGCCACGTCACCGAGGTGGGCGATCAGGCGCTGTTGCGCACGACCGGCATCGCCACCAGCCAGAGCACCACCGGCACGGAAGAGGCCAAGGATTTCAAGGTCATCGTCACGCTGGACAACCCATCGGACGAACTCCGCCCCGGCCTCTCGGCTACGGCGAAGATCACCACGGCGAATATTCCGAACGCCCTGACGATCCCGATCCAGGCGCTGGTGCAGCGCGACCCGGCGGCCGAGAAGCTGCTGGAGAAGAACAACGGCAAGATGCCGACCAGCGTCGTGAATGCCTCGACCAGCGATAACAGCAAGCCGCAGGTTGTACAGGGTGTCTATGTGCTGCGCGAGGAGCGCAAGCGGCTCCGCGTGGTCTTTGTGCCGGTCACGACCGGCGTTTCGGGCGCGACCGACATCCAGGTGCTGGGTGGGCTGAAGGCCGGAGATGAGATTGTCACGGGCCGATACAAAGTTTTACGCACCCTGAAGAGCGGAATCACCGTCAAACGAGATAACACGCCCGAGATAGCGGGCGCGACCGACAATACGTAACGACGGTCGTCGGGCCAGCGCCGCCAGTGCCTTGCGGGAGTCGGGCCTCGGGAACGGGAACCGTTGCCGCGCTACGAACGTACTATTCTGAGACATGAAGGAACCGGAGAACCGGATGGCCATCGAAACCGCAGTTGACTCCCCAGTCCTGAGCACTAACGCCTCCGGTCCGCGCGACGGAGAGGTCATCGTCACCGACAACCTGTGGAAGACCTACGAGATGGGCGACCAGCAGGTCCATGCGCTGCGCGGCGTCAACCTGCGCATCCGGCATAACGAGTATGTCTCGATCATGGGGCCGTCGGGCTCGGGCAAATCGACGCTGATGAACCTGATCGGCTGCCTCGACTCGCCTTCGCAGGGAAAATACTGGCTGAATAGCCACGACGTCTCCGAACTGGACGATGACGAGCTGGCTCGCATCCGCAACAAGGAGATCGGCTTCGTCTTCCAGACGTTCAACCTGCTGGCCCGCGCCACCGCGCTGCACAACGTTGAACTGCCGTTGATCTACAACGGCACGCCGGCAGCCGAGCGTATCGAGCGCGCCAAAGAGGCCCTTGCGTCGGTTGGCCTCGACACACGCATGATGCACAAGCCGAACGAGCTCTCCGGCGGTCAGCGCCAGAGGGTCGCCATTGCGCGGGCACTCGTCAACCGGCCGTCGATCCTGCTGGCCGACGAGCCCACAGGCAACCTCGACTCGAAGACCGGCGAGGAGATCATGGCGCTCTTCGACGAGCTTCATGCCAAAGGCAACACCATCATTCTCGTGACTCACGAGCCGGACATCGCCGAGTACGCCCATCGGATCATCACGATCCGCGACGGCGTGATTGCGGGCGACCATCTTTCGAGCCGGCCACGCGGCCAGTAACGACCCTGCTTCCGGGCGAGGCTGCCATCCGCTGGCGGGCTGCGACCGTCTAAGATGGAATGATGGCAATGTCTCCCCGGCCCTGCATCGCCAGGATTTCACTTTTTCTTCTCCTGATGTCCGCCTGGATGTCACCGTGGGCGTTTGCCGACTCGGGGCGCTTCGATCTGGCGGGACCGAAGCTGGATATTCATGTCACCCGCGCAGGCAGGACCCTGCCCATTGCCGAGGTCCCCAACCTGCAACCGGGAGACCGGCTGTGGCTGCATCCGGACCTGCCTGCGACGCAGTCGGTGAACTATCTGCTGGTGGTGGTCTTCCTGCGCGGGACGACCAACCCGCCACCCGACAAGTGGTTCTACAAGATTGAAACCTGGGACAAGAAGGTCCAGGAGGAGGGCGTCAACGTCACGGTGCCGAACGAGGCGCAACAGGCGCTGCTCTTTCTTGCGCCGGAGACGGGCGGCGACTTCAGCACGTTGCGCTCGACCGTGCGTGGCCGTCCGGGGACCTTTGTCCGCGCCTCGCAGGACCTGAATGAAGCCGGTTTTGAGCAGGCCCGCATTGAAAAATACCTTGCCTCGATGCGGTTTGTTCCGCCGGGCGACCCCAAGGCGCTGCTCACGCACTCGAACCTGCTGGCCAGCACGCTGAGCCTGAAGCCCAATGAAAACTGCTTCAAAGAGCCGGTCGATCTGCAATACACCTGCCTGACCCAGAGCGGCAACCAGACACTGCTCGATGACGGCCACGGCGAGAGCATGGTTGCCATGCTGACCACTGGCGGCAACTCCGACCTGATCCGCACGGCCAGTTACACCCGGATAGCTGGCGGCGGCGCATACAGCGCCTATGTAGGCACCGTGGTAGACCTCGTCCGCCTGCTGGGAGGCCTGCACACCGCGCACTACCTCTACATTCCCGCCATCGCCTTTCCTGAGGGCGAGAGCCTGAACCTGCGGCTCAACACTCCGCCCTCGTTCACGAACCCCAAATCGGTCATCGTCATCGGTCTTCCGGCGGTACAGGCATCGCCGCCTCCGCCGCTGCGCGCGCGCGATCCAAACCATATCAGTTGCCTGCTGAAGCCCTCGGTGGTGCTGCCCGTCGAAGGCGCGCCGCTGGTCTTCTCCACGTCGTTTGCGCACGACCTCGTGCTGCACATCAATGGCCCGGGAGCAGGCACGGACATCGACGTGACGCCCAATGCGTATCAGGGCGGGTTGGTGCTTGCGCCGGTCCCCATGCGCCGGGCGCTGCCGATGCCGGACGACAGCAGTTCCGCGACGACGATGAAGCCGTCGGCGGCGGCGAAGGCAGTCTCCGGCGGCTCCGATGAAGTGACCGGCACGATCCGGGGATACTGGGGCTTCGACAAGTTCACCGGGCCGACGCTGAAATTGCAGGATGTTGCCGGAAAGGGCTGGACACTGGCCTCCGACAGCGTTCTGATTGCCGGACGCGAGAACCACCTGACGCTGACCTCGACCGGGACGGCGTGCATCAACAACATCGCGCTCCAGACCGCCGCGGGAACGTATGCGGAGACGCAATGGAAGCCGGGTGACAAGCCCGACTCCGTCGATGTCTCTGTGTCGCTGAAGTCGCTTGATCCCGGGGCCATGCACCTGGCCATCCGGCAGTATGGCGAGGCGCAGCCTATTACGGTTTCGGCGCGGACGTTCTCTGAACCGGCGCGGCTCGACAGCCTGGTGCTGCACGCGGGCGATACCACCGCCATTCTGACCGGAACGAGCCTCGACCAGGTCAAGCAGCTCGCCTTCGGCGGACTCGTCTTCACGCCAGTCGCGGCGCCGTATTCGAACACGGCGTCAGGCGCAGCCAGTTCGAGCGAGTTGCGGTTGTCGCTGCCCCCCGACAGCCCCACGCCCAAGTTTCACGAGGGCGAAAAGCTGACGGCCCGCTTCACGTTGAACGACGGACGTATGCTCATGCTGCCGGTCACGGTGGAGGAGCCACGCCCCTCGGTCGTTCTTCTCAGCAAAAAAATTCAGGCCTCGGACAACTCGCCCATTCACCTGGCCGATCCGGACGACCTGCCCATCAACCAGCAGTTGACCTTCTCGCTGAAGTCCGCCGATGCGTTTCCACGCGACGGCAAAATTGAGATTGCCAACGCCGATCATTCGCTGCACACGACGCTCTCGGTCGCCGCGGGAACGCTGGTGCTACAGAATCCGCACACGCTGCTGGGCACGCTCGACCCGCTCAAGAGCTTCGGCACGTCGGCCTTTGGACCGCTGCGCCTGCGCGCCATTGCACCGGACGGCACGACAGGTGACTGGCTGCCGCTGGCCACGCTTGTCCGCCTGCCAGACCTCAAGGACGTGCACTGCACAGCAGTCCCCACCGCTCCCTGCACGCTGGACGGCGACAAACTTTATCTGATCGATTCCATCGCGACAGACCCTGCCTTCACCGCGACCACCTCGGTGCCCGATGGTTTCATTGGAACGACGCTGACGCTACAGAAGCCCGCGAAAACCGGCTTCTACCTCCGCCTGCGCGATGACCCGGCGGCCGCCAATACGGTCACGCTGCCCGTTATCGTGCCGCGTGAAAAACCCGTCCAGCGGGCGAAGCGTGCCGAGCCGAAGCAGGAGCAGCAGGATGATACAGCCGGGACTGACAGCACGGAACAGGCTCCGGAAGCAGCAGCGCCTGCACAGACGCCCGAGGCCGCGCCCGCTGCAACGCATCCTGCGAAAGAGAGCACGGCTGCTCCCACAACCGCACAGCCGACCGGCCATGTAGCGCCGTGCGCGGGGTCGGCCTGTTCGTCGGTCAAACAGTGAAAGCGTAGCGGCCTGAGATGAAAGATCTGCCCAGAGGGTTATAGGCCGGGCTTTCAGCCCTTCAGGTTTTGAGCTGCATGGATACCTGGGGCGTTGCCCCAGGCTGGTATAGGTCGCGCCTTTGGCGCTGCATGGCACGGTTCTCACACAGACTCTGAAGCCCTGCGCTTTCACTGAAACAGCGTTGTTGTGTTCCTGCCTCTTGAGGGAAGGTCTGATTAAGTCCGCGAAGATGCCCTCCGGGGCTAAAGAGGGTGCTGAAAAAGCCGCTCGTGTTGATTGGAGAGAAGGTCCGGGGCTAGGTAGTGTCTGACGAATCGGAATCTTCGATTTTTGGGATCATGCAGGCGAGAAAAAAAGCATACCCCAGGGGCTGAAGCCCCATTTTTCACGGTTCGTGAAGAGAGCCAAGCCTAAAGGCTTGGCCTACCCAGAAGCAAAAACGATTCTCGCCGATTCATCAGACACTACCTAAAGCCCCTTCTATTTGCTGGCCTTTTCGTGGGGCTGAAGCCCCACGCTAATCCCCAAAGCAACCACAAAGACTTTTCAGCAGCGTTTGAAGTCCCTTGGTTTTGCGAGTGATTTCGCAGGGCTGAAGCATTTTCCGTATAGGTGTAGCCCGGCGCAGGCCGATGCGAAACGCAGATTCCCTTCGGGAATGACAACAAAAAATGAGGACTGCTTGGGGATAAGGAGGTCACCGAAACTATACCTCCGGAAAACGGCTATACGGCCTGCGCTCCCGCCCAACTTAGTCTCCTGCTACTTCTTCCCCGAGCGAGAGCTGAACCTTGCTGTGACGTCGGCTGTAGAACGCATAGATCAATAGGCCTACGAATAGCCAGACGATCAGCCGCATCCAGGTCTCCCACGGCAGGCCGACCATCATGGCCAGCGAGATCACAATGCCCAGGATCGGCGTAACCGGAGAAAACGGCGCGCGGAACGGACGCGGCAGGTCCGGCCTGCGGCGGCGCAGCACCCATACGCCCGCGCACACGATGATGAACGCCAGCAGCGTGCCGATCGATGTCATCTCGCCCAACGCATCCAGCGGGATCGTGGACGCGAATACCGCAACCACCAGGCCCACCGTCAGCGATGAGATCCACGGCGTCTGAAACTTCGGATGCACGGTTGAGAAAAACTTCGGCAACAGACCGTCCTTCGACATCGAGAAGAACACCCGGCTCTGCCCGAGAAGCATCACGACCATCGTGCTGGTCAACCCGCCCAGCGCGCCAAACTTCACCAGCAGGCTGCCCCAGCGCACGCCCGTCACGTCGATGCCCACGGCCAGCGAGTCCGGCACGTTCAGGTCGCGGTAGTTGACCAGTCCCGTCAGCACCAGGGCCACCAGAATATACAGAATCGTGCAGATGACGAGCGAACCCAGAATCCCCATCGGCATGTCTCGCTTGGGGTTCTTCGCCTCCTGGGCCGCCGTCGAGACGGCATCGAACCCGATGTACGCAAAGAAGATCACACCTGCCCCGCGCAGCACGCCTGACCACCCAAAGGAGCCGAACGTCCCTGTATTTGCAGGCAGAAACGGGTGCCAGTTGATGCTCGGAAGTTCTGGATGGTGAAGCAGCATCCTGCCGCCGATGTACAGAAAGATCAGCAGCACGATGACCTTCACGACAACGATGAAGCTGTTGAAGTTCGCCGACTCCTTGATACCGACGATCAGGATCGCCGTCACGGCCATGATCCCGAGAAACGCAATCAGGTTGAAGACCCCGTGGCGCTGCGGCAGCGTAGCCGGGTCGATGTGCAGCTCCATCAATTTGCCGGAGACGCGCCCGAGAAACTCCCAGTGCCCCTGCCACAGCACGAATGTCGAACCCGGGGTTCCGGCCAGCTCCGGCGGCAGCCGCAGGCCGAAGTCCTGTCCGAGGCTCAGGACGTAGCCGCTCCACCCGGAGCAGACCGTGGCTGCGCCGAACGCATATTCCAGCACCAGGTCCCAGCCGATGATCCAGGCGAAGATCTCTCCCAGCGTGGCGTAGCCGTAGGTGTAGGCGGAGCCGGCAATGGGGATCATCGCCGCGAACTCCGCATAGCAAAGCCCTGCGAATACGCAGCCAACCGCCGCGAGAATGAAGCAGTAGACCACTCCCGGCCCGGCGTACCGAGCCGCCGCTGGGCCGGTCAGCACGAAGATGCCTGTGCCGATGATCGCGCCGATGCCCAGGGCAATCAGGTTAGTCGCGCCCAGCGAGCGTCTCAGCGTTGTGCTGCCCGTCTCGGCAGCTTCGTTCATGATTGATTCGATTGGCTTCGTTGCCAGCAGCTTCGACATCCGGTACATTCCTCAGTTCTGCATTTCCGTTCCGCAGCGTAGCGGAGGAATCTGCTTTTCCCGCATCCGGGCAACAAAGCCGATCGGCCCCAAAATTGTGCCTCGTCTGTTCTACCGGAAAATTGCGAGAAAGTCTTCAGCGACGTTCCGGACGGTCTCCCCTGCGGCAAACAAGCCGCCGATGACCGCCACGGAATCCGCCCCAGCCTCGATGACGCTCCGCGCATTGGCCCGCGTGATTCCGCCGATGGCCACGATGGGTTTCGCCGTCAGCGCGCGGGCGCGGCGCACGCCTTCGAGACCGATTACCGGTTCGGCGTCCAGCTTGGTGCCCGTGGCAAAAACCGGCCCAACAGCTACATAGTCCGCGCAGGTCAGATTGGCCAGCCGCACCTGCTCGTCCGTGTGAGTGGAGGTGCCGACCCAGCGTGCGGGCCCGACGACGCGCCGCGCGTCCTCGGGCGAGAGATCATCCTGTCCGACGTGAACGCCGTCCCACGCGGCGAGCACCGCCAGGTCAGCGCGGTCGTTCAGGATCAACCGGCAGTCTGCGTCGGTGAACGCTTCGCGTATGGCCGCCGCCGCGCGCAACACGTTTTGCGGCGAGCCATCCTTGTCGCGGTACTGAAGCAGCGTCACCCCGGCCGCCCGCAGCTCGCGCGCAAAGTCGGCGACTGCGACCCCACGCGAAGCGAGTACGCCTGCGTCCACAATCGGGTAGAGTTTTGGAATCATGCACTGACCCGTGAAAGCGGTTCTCCTCCAGATGTGGCTGTGGCATTTGAAACAAAACGCAGATTCCCTTCGGGAATGACAAACAAAGTGCCCTGCGCCTAAGAGAGAACGGCTCTAGCTCGCCGACTCGCTCCTCTGTCGCTCCAGAAACCGCTCCATGAACTTGGTGTCGAACTTTCCGGCGCGGAAGTCCTCATCGGCGAAGATGCGCTGGTGCAGCGGAATCGATGTATGGATTCCCTGAATGATGAACTGCGAGAGCGCGCGCTGCATCTTGTCCATCGCCTCGGTGCGGTCGGCGCCGTGGCAGATGAGCTTGGCAATCATCGAGTCGTAGTACGGCGGCACGACGCCTTCCGAGTACTGCGCCGTGTCCACGCGCACGCCGTTGCCGCCCGGAACGTTGAAGGCCGTAATTTTGCCTGCGCTCGGCGTGAATTTTTCCGGATGCTCGGCGTTGATGCGGCACTCGATGGCGTGGCCGCGAATCTCGACCGGCTTGGTGATGATCGAGGTCAGTTTTTCTCCGGCGGCGATGCGCAACTGCGCTTTCACCAGGTCGATGCCCGTGACCATCTCGGTGACGCAGTGCTCGACCTGAATGCGCGTATTCATCTCGATGAAGTAGATCTTGCCGTCCTCGTCCATCAGGAACTCGATGGTTCCAGCGTTCCAGTAGCCGATGTTTTCGAGCGCCCGCTTGATGGTCTTGCCAAGCTCTTCGCGCAGCTTCGGCGTCACCATCAGGCTCGGCGCCTCTTCGATCAGCTTCTGGTGGCGGCGCTGGATGGAGCACTCGCGCTCGCCGAGGCTCATCACGTTGCCGTGCTCGTCTGCCAGCACCTGAAACTCGATGTGGCGGGGCCGCTCGATGAACTTCTCCATGTACATGTCGCCGTTGCCGAAGGCGTTCGCGGCTTCGGTCGAGGCCTGCTGGTACATGGAGGGCAACTCCTCCGCGCTGCGGACGATGCGCATCCCGCGTCCGCCGCCGCCCGCGACGGCCTTCAAAATTACGGGATAGCCGACGCTCTTCGCCCAGTCCAGCGCCTCGTTTTCGTCGGCGATCACGCCGTCGGAGCCGGGCAGGATGGGCACCTTCGCCTTCTTCATCGTCTGGCGCGCGGTGGACTTTTCGCCCATCATGCGCGTGACCTCGGGCGGCGGCCCGATGAACTTGATGTTCGAGGCGCGGCAGACCTCGGCAAAGTTTGCGTTCTCGCTCAGCAGGCCGTAGCCGGGATGGATCGCGTCCACGTCGGCGATCTCGGCAGCCGAGATGACGGCGGGCACGTTCAGATAGCTGTCCGCCGACTTTGGCGGGCCGATGCAGATGGCCTCATCGGCAAACCGCACATGCAGCGAGTTGCGGTCCGCCTCGCTATACACCGCAACCGTGCGGATGCCCATCTCCTTGCACGCCGAAATCACGCGCAGCGCAATCTCCCCACGATTTGCAATCAATACCTTACGAAACATGTGGCTCCAAATTTCAGACTGAGAACGGAAAACGGAGAACTAAGAACTTACCTCGGCCTGATGGCAAACAGCGGCTGCCCATACTCGACGGGCTGCCCGCTGGTGGCAATCCGCTTGACCACCTCGCCGGCGACGTCGGCCTCGATCTCATTCATCAGCTTCATGGCCTCGACGATGCAGAGCACCTGGCCCGCCTCGACCTGGTCGCCGATCTTCACAAACGGCGGCGCGCCGGGCGAAGGCGACTCGTAGAACGTGCCCACAATCGGCGATTTGACCTCGTGCAGCGCCTCTTCGGCAGCCGCCGGGACTGCCGGAGCCGCATGGGCGACCACGCCCGCCGCCGGAGCCGAGGCCATCAGGCGGCTCAGTTGCCCCATGTCGATTCCGCTCGCCCCAGCCGCGCCCGCAAACTTGATCCTGACCTTCAGGTCGTCCTGGTCCATGTCGAACTCGGCGATGCCGTTCGCCTTCAAGAATTCGACCAGTTCGCGCAGCTCATCCAGTTTTTTCGCGTCCATCATCTCTCCCGTGCCTGTTGCGGTACTTTTTGGCTACAACTCAATCCATGCCTTTACGCTTGGCGTCAAAACCTCGCCGCCCTTTGAAGTTACCAGAACCATGTCCTCGATCCGAACTCCGAACCTGCCCGGCAGGTAGACCCCCGGTTCAATGGTGATGACCATTCCCTCTTCGAGCTTCTGCGTCTGCTTCGCCGCGAGGCGCGGCCCCTCGTGAATTTCAAGTCCGACGCCGTGGCCGGTCGAGTGGCTGAAGTACTTCGCCAGCTTCGCCCGGCGCAGCACACTGCGCGCGGCCTCATCAATCTCCGCCGTGACGACGCCCGGGGCCACTCTGGCCACGGTTGCCTCCTGCGCTTCCAGAACCGCATCATACACTTCCCGCTCGCCCGCTCGCGCCTTGCCCAGATGGACGGTGCGGGTCATGTCGCTCATGTAGCCTGCGAGCACGACTCCGAAATCCAGCGTGAGGAATCCGCTTTTGGGCAGCTTCGTCATGGTCGCGTGACCGTGCGGCATGGAGGAGCGCAGGCCGCTGGCCACAATGGTCTCGAACGACATGGCCTCTGCCCCGGCAAGCCGCGCGCGGTGCTCCAGCTCGGCAGCCACCGCCATCTCAGTCATGCCGGGATCCAGAAATTCGAGCATTCCGTCGAACAGCCTGCAACCCAGAGCAGCGGCCTTCCTGATGCGCGCGATCTCTTCGGCGTCTTTTACCTCGCGCATCGCTGCGACCAGCGGTTCTGTCGGCTGAAACATCCCGCGCCGCACTTTGCCGGAGACTGCTTTGCGCATTCCGTCGAGTGCCGCGACGGTGGTATGCGCGGCGTCGAACCCGCAGCGGCGCACCTTTGCCGCTTCCAGCCACTCGCAGGCGGCCGTGACGGCAGGCTTCTTGGCAATGACCACGCGGGTGCCCCGGGCCTCGGCTTTTGCCTGGGCCGTGTAGCGGCCGTCGGTGAAGAGCACCGCCCGGCTCCCGGCCAGCACCAGCGCCGCGTTCGAGCCGGTAAATCCGCACAGGTAGCGCACATCCGGCAGGTGCGTCACCAGCAGGGCATTCACCCCGGCAGCCTTCGCGCCGGCTGCCGCCTTCTTCTTACGATCAGGAAAACTCATCGCTTCCGATTCTACCGAAACCGGCGCGTGCTTCGTTCTGGCGACGGCACTGTCGGAGCCGGTATCATGGTTTATGTCTGATTCTTCACGCGGCCGGACGTTGAGTGTCTCCCGGCGCCGCTTTCTCATTGGCACAGGGGCCGCCGCTGCGGGGCTCGCGCTTTACTCCGGCGAAGTGGGCCGCCACGAGATCGACATCGTCCGCCGCACGATCGCAATCGACAACCTGCCTGTGGCCTTTCACGGCTACACCGTTGCCCAGATCAGCGACATCCACCTGGACGAGTACACCGAGCCGTATTTTCTGGAGCGCATCGTCGGTCAGGTCAACGCTCTCAAGCCCGACCTCGCCCTGCTTACCGGAGACTTCGTTACCCGCGGCGTGTACTCCATGTTCGCCGCGCGCAACGCTGCTTACCGCTGCGCCGAGATTGTCAGCACCCTGAATGCGCCCTTGCGCTACGCCTGCCTGGGCAACCACGACGTTACCGTCAGCGCGCCGCTGGTCATCGAGGCGCTGACCGCGCATGGCACGCCTGTCCTGGTCAACCAGCACATTGCCATCGAGCGTGGCGGCGAGCGGCTGTGGCTGGCCGGCGTGGACGACCCCGGCACCCGGCATCCGGACCTCGATCTCGCCGTTCCCGACGCGCCCGGGGCACCCGTCATCCTGATGGCGCACGAGCCTGATTATGCAGACAAAGTTGTCCAGCATCCGCGCTTTCCACTGATCGACCTGATGCTTAGCGGCCACTCCCACGGAGGCCAGATCCGCCTGCCATTCGTCGGCGCGCTCGTCCTGCCGCCGATGGGCGAAAAATATGTCGAAGGGTACTTCCGCTTTGAACGAATGCAGCTCTACGTCAATCGCGGCATCGGGACGGTGGGCTTGCCATTTCGCCTGAACTGCCCGCCGGAGATTACCCTGCTGACGCTTCAGCCCAGCGTGGCTTGAAGACACGAGAACAAACGCAGATCCTCCGCCTGCGGCGAAGGATGACAACTAGTAAGGATTCGGATTAGCGTGCCCGCGCGACAGGCTTTTTCTGCTTCGGCATCACCGCGACCGGGGCGGCTGGCCGCACGCCGGACTTCTCATCCATCCAGGCGTCCAGCAAAGACTTCTTGAACCGCCAGCGGTTGCCCAGCTTGAACGCAGGGATGAAGCCTTCGGAGGCATACCGGTAGAGCGTGTCTCCGCTGATGCCCAGGTACTCGGACGCCTGCCGGATGTCCATCACTTCGCGCACGATCATCTGTACCGCGACAGCCATCGTAAAGCCTCCCTGAGCCACCACTTTAAACCAAAAACGGTGCCGGAGGAAACCCTCCCCGGCACCATCTTTGTACCCCCTTCCGGGGGACGAGGCAACAAAAAATCTCCTTTGTTAACTATAAGCTAACGAGGAGGCTGCAAGCCCTTCATTACATTCAGCAGGTCTTCGCCTACGGTGCGGGTCTTGGCAATCGCGTCGGCCAGTGGGATGTCCGAGATCTGCGTGCCCTTGAGCACGACCAGCCGGTTGAACTTCCCGGCGTGGACCAGGTCGATGGCAGCCGTGCCGTAGCGGGTCGCCAGCATCCGGTCATAGGCTGTCGGCGTGCCGCCGCGCTGCGTGTGGCCCAGGTTCACGCTGCGGGTCTCGTAACCCGTGCGCTTTTCGATGGCCTCGGCCACCGCCTGACCGATACCGGCCAGCCGGACGTGCCCGAACGAGTCCACGCTCTGGTCGTGCGTGGCCAGCTCGCCTTCGGGGAACTTCGCGCCTTCGGCGACGACCACGATGGAGAACTTCTTGCCATGCTCCCAGCGGTACTTGATCAGGCGGCAGGCCTCTTCGATGTCGATCGGCACCTCCGGCACCAGAATCACGTCTGCTCCACCGGCCAACCCTGCCGTGATCGCAATCCAGCCCGCATCGCGGCCCATGACCTCGCATACCAGAATGCGGTTGTGCGACTCAGCGGTCGAGTGCAGCCGGTCCACGGCCTCGGTGGCGATGCTGACCGCCGTGTCGAACCCGAAGCAGACATCGGTGCCGCTCAGGTCGTTGTCGATGGTCTTGGGCACGCCGACGCACTTCACACCTTGCTCGCCCAGCGCCAGCGTAATCGACTGCGTATCATCGCCGCCGAGCGCGATCAGCGCGTCCAGTTTGTTGGCCTTGATTGACTCCAGGCACTTCTCGAATCCGCCCGGGACCTTCTTCACGTTCGTCCGCGAAGACTTGAGGATGGTTCCTCCCCTTTGCAGAATTCCCGAGGTTGTCTCCAGGTTCAGCGGCATGGTTTTGTTCTCGATCACGCCACGCCAACCTTCCAGAAATCCGACGAATTCGTCTCCATAGTGAAGGATTCCCTTGCGGACCGCCGCACGAATCACAGCGTTCAAACCGGGACAGTCCCCGCCTCCAGTCAACATACCAATGCGCATTGCTTTCTCCTTAAAACTTCAGACAATCGATTTTTCCGAATTAGCACACCGAAAAAATCATATCGCACCGGCTGCTCTGGTTAGAAATTGCCGCTTCAGCCAAGAGCGGGCGCCACAAACCGTCAACTCGTCCTAAACTGAAACCACGATGACCTTTAAGCTCTGTTCCCTTGCGCTCCTGGCAGCCACTGCCGCAACCGCCCAGACCTCGAAACCGGCCGTTCATCACGCGACAACGACCCACCACACCGCAACCGCCAGAACATCTGCCAAAGTCTCCGCCATCCCGCACGTCCCGGGCATCCCAAAGACGCTCTATGCGCTGAAGTACATCGACATCCGGATCGGCAAAGGTCCGCTGGCCGAGACGCACAAGTGGTACACCGTCCACTACACGGGATGGTTCCCCGACGGCACGAAGTTCGACTCGTCGTTCGACCACCCGGGCGGCGAGCCTATCGTCTTTCCCTGCGGCGCACGTCGCGTCATCGTTGGGTGGGACACTGGCTTTGAGGGAATGCACGTCGGCGGCAAGCGCCGTCTCTTCGTCCCCTACCAGCTTGCTTATGGAGAGCTGGGCGACCCGCCACGGATGCCCGCGAAGGCCAACCTGATCTTCGATGTCGAACTCGTCGCCCAGTCTGACACCCCGCCTGAGCCAAAGCCGGAGGCTGCTCCCGCGAAGCCTGCCGAGCCGGAAGCGAAGCCGGCAGAGTCTGCCCAGCCCGCGACCGAGGCGAAGCCGGAGACGCCTGCCGCACAGCCGAAAACTCCTCCGAATCCCGAGTCGAAGTAATCGCGTCTAAATTGAGGACAAAGAAGAGTTAACTATCGGATGTTTCAAAAACTCAAACCGCTCGCTCCTTACCTCAGGCGTTACTGGAAGAGTCTCGCCTGGGGCGGGGTGTCAGTCGCGCTGTATAACGCGCTCAAGATTCTGATTCCTCTCGTCATCGGCCACGCCGTCGATGACATGAAGCACGGCCTGACGCGGGAGAAGATTCTGCACCACGCGCTGCTGCTCGTCGGCATCGCCGTGCTCTGCGCCGTCTTTCTCTATCTCACGCGCTGGATCATCATCGGGGCCTCGCGCGAGATTGAATACGACATCCGCAACGACCTCTTCCAGAATCTCGAACGCCAGTCTGCCGGCTACTACCACACGCACCGCACCGGCGACATCATGGCGCGCACCACCAACGACCTGAACGCCGTCCGCCAACTGCTCGGCCCAGCCATCATGTACAGCGCGAACACGCTGATCTTCACCGCCGCCGCGCTGCCATTTATGATGCGCATCAGCCCAAAGCTCACGCTGTGCGCCTTCGTGCCGCTGCCCATTGCTTCAGTGCTGGTACAGTACTTCGGCGCGCGGATTCATCGGCGTTTCGAGCGCATCCAGGCCATGTTCTCCGACATCTCCGCCATGGCGCAGGAGAACTTCTCCGGCGCGCGGCTCGTCCGCGCCTTCGCGCAGGAAGACGCCGAGATCGCCTCGTTCGAGAAGGCCAATCAGGAGTACATCCGCCGCAGCCTGCTGCTGGTTCGCCTGATGGCGATGCTGTGGCCCACGCTCGAGTTCGTCCTTGGCCTTTCGCTGATGATTACGCTCTTCGTCGGCGGTCGCGAGGTCATCGAGGGCCGCATCACCGTCGGCCAGTTCACCGCTTACAACGTCTACATGGTGCAACTGACGTGGCCCATGATCGCCATCGGCTGGGTCGTCAACCTCTTCCAGCGCGGCACCGCATCGCTCGTCCGCATCGACGAGCTTTTGAAGCAGAGGCCCGACATCGCCGACGCTCCCAACGCAACCGACACGCCCGTTGTGGGCGAGGTTGAGTTCCGCAACCTCACCTTCGCCTATCCCGGCGCTCCGCCGGTTCTGAAAAATATCAATCTGACCATTCCCGCCGGATCCAGCCTTGCGATCGTCGGCCCGACCGGCTCGGGGAAATCGACGCTGGTCAATCTCATTCCGCGACTGCACGACGCCGCGCCCGGCCAGGTCCTCATCGACGGACAGCCGGTTGGCAACTTCAAGCTCGAAGCGTTGCGCAGGAACATCGGCTTCGTCCCGCAGGAAACTTTTCTCTTCTCCGAGACCATCCGGCAGAACATCGCTTTCGGCACGCCTGCCGCGACGCCGGAACAGGTCGAAGAGGCGGCCGCAACCGCACACATTGCTACAGAGATCCTCGATTTCCCGCGCGGCTTCGAGACGATGGTCGGTGAGCGCGGCGTCACACTCTCCGGCGGACAGAAGCAACGCACCGCCATTGCTCGCGCCATCCTCCGCGACCCGCGCATTCTGGTTCTCGACGACTCACTGGCGAGTGTGGACACCTATACCGAAGAGCGCATCCTTGGCGGCCTGCGCAAACAGATGCAAGGACGCACGACGATCTTCATCTCGCACCGCATCTCGACCGCACGCAACGCAGACCGCATCGCGGTGCTCGTCAACGGACGCATCGCAGAGTTGGGCACACATGACGAACTGCTTGCACGCAACGGCTACTACACCAGCCTGTTTGAAAAGCAGCGCCTCGAAGAAGAGATCTCCGTCACCGCCTGAAACCGACGCGGCTTCATTCTTTTGCATTTCCATTCCGTAGCGAAGCGGAGGAATCTGCTTTTCCATGCCGGCTACAGAGTCTGGTTCACTCCACGCTCTATGCGGTCCAGCGCGACGCACTCCCGGCTTCGACAGCTTCCCGCGCGACCGCTGCGGGAACAAATTTCTCCTCTCGCGTGCGCAGTTCGCGCGGCAACACGCGGCCTGCTTCGGGATCGCGCGCCACAACCACCCAGGCATCGCGCACGTTGCGCACGTACGCAATGATCTCCTGAAACTGTTCGACCGACTCGACGTGCGAAGCCTCCAGCGTGAGCGTGAACATGGCCGCGTAGAACTCCGATAGCGCGGTAGCTGCGCTGCCGCCTACGTCCGGACGCAGCCTCGCCTGCAGGTACATGAGGATGTCGAGCACCTTCTTCACCGCGACGCGGCGGCCATGCACATCGGCCTCCTCGACGCACTGCATGGCCCGGTACAGAGACCGGATGCACGCATCGTAAAGCGCCACCACCATCTCGACGCCCGTGGCCCCGGCCAACGCCTGCTGCTGATAGTCCATTTCGCTCATCGTTTACCCTTTTCCTGTGTTGTAGCCCGTGATGGCGCTATACATCTCATTGACTTCGTTGAGCTGGCTCGGAATCGATTGCAGAATCTCATTGGCCGTATTCAACTCCGCGGTGAGCTGGTCCTTCTGCGTGGCGAGCAAGGCATCCTCGTTGCTGATGTCGGTTTTGAGAGACGACTCCTGCGTTGCGTTCTGCTGTTGTGCCAGATAGACCGCGCCGTTCGGCGCCTGTGTCCCCAGATTGTTCAGCGCGCTGGCCATCGTCTGGCCGAAGCTGCCAGCGTTTTGCAAAAAACCAGTGACATCGGAAAAGCTGGAGTTCAAGGCCGAGTTCAGCGTGTCCGCATTCAGGGTCAGCGTGCCATCGTTGTTCATGCTGATTCCCAGTTGCGTGATGTTGTTGATCGAGCCGCTGGCCGCGCCCGAAAAGAGCGCCCCCGTGAGCTGACCCTGAATCTGCGCCAGCGTCGGGCTTCCGTAGAGCGGCTCCGGATTGCCGCTCGCGTCCTTCCCTTCCTGCGTGTTGATGTCTTTGACAACCGCGTTGTAGGCGGTGATGAAGGAGTTGATGGCTGTGCCTACGGCTGTTGTGTCGTTGGTGATCTCCACCTGCACGGGGGTCGAAGGGGCAGACGAGAGAAGTTGAAAGGTGACGCCCGGAATGGCGTTCGTCACTGTATTCGACGAGCTTGTAATCGACACACCATCGACGGTCAGGCTTGCATCCTGTCCGTTCTCTCCGGTTTGAAATGTGATGGTGCCGGACGAAGCGCCGGAGAGCGAACTCGTCACCGTCAACTGGCCCGCCGCACCGCTGGTGTTGCTGACAATGGAAAGACGCGAGCCGGAGCTATCGGTCAGGACACTAGCGCTCACGCCAATGCCAGCCGCATTAATTGCGGAGGAGAGCGATGACAGCGTGTTGTCGTTGTCGGCACTGTCCACATTGAACGTGTGCCCCTGGATCGTCACCGTACCGGAGAGCGTATCGCTTGCGTTCGAGATCGCAGTTGTTACAACGGAGGAGGTCTGCGCCAGTGAATTGATGACGATCGTGTGGCTGCCTGCCGATGCAGTCGCGCTGGCCGAGGTCAGGCTCAAGAGATCGGTGTTGGAGCTGGAGCCTTGCTTGGCTGCGAATGCCCCTTCGAAGTCCGTCAATGATTGCAGGCTCGTTGTCAGCGTTGAAAGGTCCGTGCCCAGCGATGTCAGCACGGTGTCCTGCGACTGCAACGCGGTGAGCTGGTTCTTCCACGGAGTCTCGATTGCCTGCTCCGACGCTTGTATCTGCGAGACCGTGGTGGCCACATCGAATCCCTGGCCGCTGGCCGCCGCACCAAAGTTAAGTCCTACTGTGCCCATTTCACCTTCCAGATCTTCGACCGACAGCAAGCAAGAACCATGCCGTCGTGGCGCATGAAGCATGAGAGAGGTTTAATGCCTTTCGGCAAATGAACGAGCGGCGACCGGCCTCATACAGCCAGGCCGCCGCTCGTTGGTGAGCAAACTACTGGAGCAGCTTCAGGACCTCCTGCGCAACGCTGTTGGCCTGCGCAAGGGCGCTGATGCCGGTCTGATTCAGCACCTGGTACTTCGCCAGATCGCTGGTCGCCTGACCGTAGTTGGTCGATTTGATCACGCTCTCAGCCGCCGACAGGTTCACGGACTCAGAGCTGGCCACGTTGGCGGCCGCGTTCAACTGGTTGATGTTTGCGCCAATCGCGCCGCGCTGCGCAGCAACGTCCGCGATGGCGGTGGTGATCTTGCCCATGGCCGTCTGCGCGGCTGCCTGCGAGGTGAGCACCTGCGCCGACAAGTCCACGCCAGTGCCCGCGCCCACGTTGGCTGTAGTGAGGGCGCCGACGGTCGCAGCAATCGTCGTGGTTCCCGCCGCGGTGCCGTCGCTGACCACAAAGTCCGTTGCTGTAGCGGAGAAGACGGCGGTGCTGTTGTAGTTGGTCGTCGTGCCGATGTTGCCGATCTCCGTCAGGATGCTCTGGAACTCGGTGTCGGCCGCGGTGGATTGAGCAGCGGTCAGGCCGCCGTTGGAGGCCTCGGTTGCCAGCGTGACAGCGCGGTCCAGCAGGTTCGTCACCTGCGACAACGCACCATCAGCGGTCTGGAGCAGCCCGACGCCGTTCTGCGCGTTCTGCGCGGACTGGTTCAGCGCCGCCTGGTTGGCGTGGAGACCGTCCGCGATGGAAAGGCCGGCAGCATCGTCCGCGCCGCTGTTAATGCGCGAACCCGACGAGAGCTGCTGGAGGACGTTCTGTAGACTGCTCTGCGTCTGGTTCAGGTTGTTTTCGGCATACGTTGCCGCAACGTTTGTGAGAATGCCCAAGGACATAAGGAAACGCTCCTGTAGTGCTCGATTTGAGTTACCGCGCCGCCAGCCCCGGGTGTTTCTCCGTTCCTTCGACGCTCGCTGCTGACGCTCGAATGTCCGGTCCACCGTGCTGCAGGCTCCGCGTTGTTCCACCTCATCGGCGCGCAGCCATACGACTTTAGGCGCGTTTCTGCCGGTCCGCGACATCGCGCACCTCTATTGACCCGGCCGCCGCTGCCGATGAAGTACATGGGAGGAACCGCCTGCATGATTCAACTCACCCGCCTTAACGGCAGCCGGCTGACCGTCAACTGCGACCTCATTAAATATGCGGAAGCCGCGCCCGACACGATGCTCACGCTGATTACCGGCGAAAAGCTCGTGGTGCTGGAGCCATGCCACGAAATCTCCGCGCGCACGCTCGAGTATCGCGCCTCTGTTCTGCGCGCGGCATGGCCCGAGGCAGCGTCTGCGCTCGTCGCCAGGGCCGCGGGCGATCTGGACAAACTCCTGCACGACCCAAAGCGGCAGGCACAGAAGTAACCTTACCCAGCGAAAGGGGCCCTCATGGACATTGCCAGCATCGGCGGCATCGCACTCGCACTCATCGGCATCCTCTCCGGCATGATGATGGAGGGCGGCAGCATCTCGCAGATTACGCAGCCGACCGCCGCTCTGATCGTCATTGGTGGAACCATCGGCGCGGTCCTGCTGCAATTCCCCATGAATATCTTTCTCGCTGCTCTCAAGCAGCTTGCCCGCATCTTCTTCTCCGGCAAATCCAACGGGGACGACGTTCTCAAACAGATCGTCGCCTTCGCCAACAAGGCCCGTAAGAGCGGCATCGTCTCGCTCGACCAGGACCTGCCCAATGTTGAAGATCCCTTTCTCCGCCAGGCCCTGATGCTCGCCATCGACGGCACCGAGCCCAACGAGGTCCGCAAGATCATGCAGATGGAGCTCGACAACAAATCCGAGATGGAAGAAAAAATTCCGCAGGTCTTCGAGGCCGCGGGCGGCTACTCGCCCACCGTTGGCATCATCGGCGCGGTGCTTGGGCTCATCCAGGTGATGCAGCATCTCGACAACATCACCGAAGTCGGACGCGGCATCGCCGTCGCCTTCGTCGCCACGATCTACGGCGTGGCCTTCGCCAATCTCATCTTTCTTCCGGCGGCAGGCAAGCTCAAAATCCGCGCACACCAACAGCATCTGATCAAAGAGATGATGCTCGAAGGTGTCATCTCCATCCTTGAAGGGATGAATCCGCGCATGATCGAGACCAAGCTGCGGACGTTCCTCTTCGAGAGCAAGGAGACCAAAGCAGAGGAGGCCACCGCATGAACCACAAAAAGAAGCACCAGGAGCACGTCAACCACGAACGATGGCTCGTCTCCTATGCCGACTTCATCACGCTGCTCTTCGCCTTTTTCGTCGTTCTGTTCGCCTCCAGCCAGGCCGACAAAAAGAAGCAGTCGCAACTATCTTCGGCCATGCAATCGGCCTTCAGTCCGCTTGGTGTCTTCGAGGCGCACTCGAAGACGCCGCCGCTGGTGCCTGGAGGGGCCGCGACCAACGTTGCGCCCGTCTCGCTTCCCGTACCCACGGAGCACAGCGAAACTATGGAGGACATCGAGAAGCGCCTTAGCGAAATGCTGGCGCGCCAAGTCGCCTCCGGCGGAATCCCGCCCGGCAGCGTCACCATGCAGATGACCGCCGAGGGGCTTGTCATCTCGCTTCACGAAGCGGGATTCTTCGCCTCAGGCTCCGCCGAGGTCCGCGCCGCGTCCATCCCCATGCTCACTAGCCTTGCCGCAACGCTGCCCAACGCCCCGCTGCGCATCGAAGGCCACACCGACAACGTGCCCATCCACACTCTGCAATACGCCACCAACTGGGAGCTTTCGACCGCGCGCGCCACGGCCATCGCGCGGCTGCTGCTCGTTGGAGGCCACATCGACCCGGCGAACGTCGCCGCCGCAGGCTACGCCGAATACCACCCCGTGGCCTCAAACACGACTGAAGCAGGCCGCGCGCAGAACCGTCGCGTGGACATCATCCTTTTACGACACCCACCACCTTCACGATGACGCGCCTTTTTCCGCACATCCATTCGCTCTCAATTTTGCATTTCCATTCCGTACCCTGAGCGAAGCCGAAGGGGAAGGAATCTGCTGTTCGCAACGCCGCCGCAAATGCCAGCGGGACCTCGCGCGATTTATACTGACCGCATGAGGCCCTTCGCCAACGCGAAGCATTTCAAGCTGCTGCCATCGATGGTGCGAAGCATCACCGCCGTCTGCCTCATCACGTTTCTCGCAGCATCGGCCTCGTGCCTTCACATCGCCGCACACCCGCAGGCGATGTGCAACCATTGCACCCACAACCAGCCAATGAACCGGCAGACTCCTCCCTGCTGCAGCGTCAGCCACCATCCACCGGCTGTCGTTGCTTCAACAGACTTTCATCAGCCTGCGCAGGCGTTCTCATTCACGATGCCCCTGCGCGCGCTCGCACCGCGGACCTTCACGTCCGTCGCCACTCCTCTCATCGAAGCACCTCCGCATCCGCCTCGAATCGCCCTCCGCATCTGATACCGCTCCTGATCGTCAATCCATCGCTGCGCATCCGCGCGCAGTCAACGACGTTCCGCACCGTCAGGAGAACTATCCGTCATGCCTCGCAGTTTCATCGCGTTTCCGCTCGCACTTGCGCTTCTTGCGCCGCAGTTCACGCACGCGCAAACACACACGACCATGCCCGGCATGGACACGCACTCCGCCTCGACGCACACGATGGCTCCTGCCAGCACTCTCATCGATGCTGAGCTTCAGCACACCACCTCCGGCACCAGCATCGAGCCAGCTTCGACGCCTACACCCATGCTGATGTCGCAGCACGGTGCTTGGATGCTGATGCTCCACGGCAACGCCTTCATCACCGGCACGCAGCAGAGCGGCCCGCGCGGCACGGACAAACTCTTCTCGACCAACTGGATCATGCCGATGGCACAGCGCAAATTTGGCCCCGACGGCAAATACGGCCAACTCACGCTGCGTGCGATGTTCTCGCTCGAACCCGCCACCGTCACCTCGCGTCAATATCCACTGCTCTTCCAGCAGGGCGAGACCGCCTTCGGCAAGCCCATCATCGACGGTCAGCACCCGCACGATTTCTTCATGGAGGTCGGCGCGCTCTACGACATCAAGCTGAGCGAGCGCACACTGCTCAGCCTCTACGCCGCACCCATCGGCGATCCCGCCATCGGCCCCATCGCCTACCCGCACCGCATCTCCGCGTCTGAAAATCCACTCGCAGCGCTCGGCCACCATCAGGAAGACTCGACCCACATCGCCTTCAACGTGCTCACCGGCGGCATCACGTGGCGCTGGCTGCGCTTTGAAGAGTCCGGCTTCCACGGCGGCGAACCCTCCGAGCAGCGATGGGGATTCCAGCCTTCGTCGAACGGCCACGCCATCGACAGCTACTCTTCTCGCCTCACCTGCTCGCCGTCTGCGAACTGGACCTCGCAATACTCCATCGCTCACATCGTCAGCCCCGAAGGGCTTTACCCCGGCGAAGATCAGCAGCGCCAGACCGCCTCCATCATGTACAACCGCCCCTTTGGCGCGCATCACGACACCACCTCGATGCCCGGCATGGATATGGCCACCCCAGCAACGGGCAACTGGTCGAACACACTGCTCTGGGGACGCACAAAGTCGCTCCACGACGGCAGCAAAGAGAACAGCTACCTGCTCGAATCGCTCCTCCAGTTCCGCACCCGCAACTATGTCTGGACGCGTATCGAAAACGCGGGCCGCTCCTCGGAACTCTTCCTCAAGCCCGGCACCGCACTGCCGCCGGATTTTGAAGAATCCCCCATCGGTCACGTCGCAGCCTACAGCTTCGGCTACGACCGCGACTTCAAAATCGGGCCGCACCTGCTCGCCGCACCGGGAGCACAGTTCACCAGCTACGCGACTCCGCGTGCGCTTGTTTCGACCTACGGCGAACATCCTTATGGAGTCGCGCTCTTCGTTCGCTTCCGCCTGACGCAATAGTTGCGCCCCTCCATCTCCAACTGTCATCCTTCCGCGAAGCGCGAGGACCTGCTGTTGTCGTTACTGTTGCATTTGCTGTTGCCTTTTTGCATTTCCATTCCGTAGCGCAGCGGAGGAATCTGCTGTTCCCCCACCGAGCCCGAATGTCACAATGAACGCATACCCATGACCCTCTACATCGCCACCACCAATCCCGGCAAACTCCGCGACTTTGCCGCCACAGCGAATCACGCCGTCACCATCGAACCGCTTCCCGGCCTCAAAGAAATCCCTGCGCCGCCGGAAGACGAACCAATGTTCGAGGGCAACGCGCGCCTCAAGGCTATCTACTATTCCAAGCATGCCCCCGGCAAGATCGTCCTCGCCGACGACTCAGGCCTCGAAGTCGATGCTCTCGACGGAGCGCCCGGAGTCCGCTCGGCCCGCTACGCCGAAGACAGCAACTTCCCCGCCCCGCCCAATACCTCGACCGACGAGCGCAACAACCTCTGCCTGCTCGAAGCTCTCAGCAAAATCCCCGGCCCCCACACGGCCCGCTACCACTGCGTCCTCGCTGCGGCCCGCGGCGGCGAGATGATCGCCACGGCGCACGGCACGGTCGAGGGCGAAATCCTGAATGCTCCACGTGGAACACTCGGCTTCGGCTACGACCCGCTCTTTTATCTTCCGGAGCAAAACAAGACCATGGCCGAACTCGACGCCCAAACGAAGCTCGCCTTCAGCCATCGCGGACGCGCCCTCGCCGCTCTGCTGGAGGATTTTCGCAGGGCCAAATAGAGCGGGCTTTCAGCCCTCTGGGTTTCTTCGATAGCTTTCATGGGGCTGCGCCCCACGCTGGTATAGGTCGCGCCGTTGGCGCTCAGGGTGGGCGATCCGGCAAAAATCGCACACATCCGTCGATAACCGCACCAAATCACGCGGATTTCTTGACGCTGGCCAGACAGCGCGGAATAATCAGCCTGCTGCACTTTTTCCGCACCACCCGATCCAGACCGAACCAAGGAGTCCTCATGGCCACCGCCGCCTCGCCAGCCCCCTCCGCGACACCGCCTCTGCGTGGCGTGCAACCGCTCCGCGCCGGCGAGGGAAACTCCTACTTCTGGCGCAAGTTGCACTCGCTCACCGGCATCGTCCCCATCGGCGCGTTCCTCATCGAGCACATCATCTCGAACTTCGAGACCATCCACGGCCCGCTCGCCTACGCCAAACAGGTGCTCTTCCTGAACTCGCTGCCGCTGGTGCGCGTGCTGGAGTGGACGCTCATCTTCATCCCGCTCGCCTACCACGCGCTCTACGGCGTCTATATCGCGGTGCGCGGACGCAACAACGTCAACGTCTACCCCTGGGCAGGCAACCGGATGTACCTCTCGCAGCGCGTCACCGGCCTCATCGCGCTGCTCTATATCGTCTACCACGTCTGGACGCAGCGGTTCTCGGGCGTCAGCCTGCCGGAGCATCCCGGCGCGGCCTTCGCAAAGGTGCAGCACGAACTCGCCAATCCGTGGATTCTCGCCGTCTACGTCATCGCCATGATCGCCACCACATGGCACTTCGCCTACGGCATATGGCTCTTCGCCGCCAAATGGGGCATTACCCCTGGCGACAAGGCGCGCAAAAAGTTCGGCTATGTCTGCGCCCTCGGCGGCATCATCCTGTGCCTGATGGGACTAACCAGCATCTACGCCGTCGTCACCGCCCCGCCTGCTCCAGATGACGTAATGCCCTCCGTGCAGATGAGCATCGCAACGCCCGCAGCACAACCGCCGGACTCGGTCGATCTAAATCCATCGGGCACGCAAAATTAGTTTTGTTAAGGGCATGGCTTCAACCATGCCGTACAGCGCCAGATTAGAAAGGGGCTTTAGCCCCTGAGGGAAACAGAATGGCAGCAGCAACCCCCAGAATCATCGTAGTAGGCGGCGGACTCGCCGGACTCTCCGCCGTCATCAAGATCGCCGAAGCCGGCGGCAAGGTCGATCTCTTCTCCATCGTCCCGGTCAAGCGGTCGCACTCCGTCTGCGCGCAGGGCGGCATCAACTCCGCCAAGAACCTCAAGGGCGAAGGCGACAGCGCCTGGGCGCACTTCGACGACACTATCTACGGCGGCGACTTCCTCGCCAACCAGACCCCCGTCAAGCAGATGTGCGAGCAAGGCCCCGCCATCATCGACCTGCTCGACCGCATGGGCGTTCCCTTCAACCGCACGCCCGAAGGTCTTTTAGATTTTCGGCGATTCGGCGGCACACTCTTCCACCGCACCGCCTTCGCGGGAGCCACCACCGGACAGCAGCTTCTCTACGCGCTCGACGAGCAGGTGCGCCGCTTCGAGTCCGAGGGCAAGGTCAAAAAGTACGAGGGCTGGGAGTTCCTCTCCGCCGTGCTCGACTCGAAGGGCGTCGCGCGCGGCATCTGCGCGATGGACCTCCGCACCATGGAGACCCGCACCTTCCCCGCCGACGCCATCATCGTCTGCACCGGCGGCAACGGGGCCATCTTCGGCAAGAGCACCAACTCGGTCGTCTGCACCGGCAGCGCGCAGTCGGCGCTCTACCAGCAGGGCGCGTACTACGCCAACGGCGAGTTCATTCAGGTCCACCCCACCGCCATCCCCGGCGAAGACAAGCTGCGCCTCATGTCTGAATCGGCACGCGGCGAAGGCGGCCGCGTCTGGGTGCCGAAGGATAAGAACGACAAGCGCGCCGCGCAGTCCATCCCCGAGGGCGACCGCTGGTACTTCCTCGAAGAGTGGTATCCGAAGTACGGCAACCTGGTCCCGCGCGACGTGGCCACCCGCGCCATCTTCAAGGTCGTCTACGAGCACCACATGGGCATCGACGGCCAGCCGATGGTGTACCTCGACGTGTCGCACCTGCCGCCCGCAAGCCAGCACAAACTCGAAGGCATTCTTGAAATCTACGAGAAGTTCGTCGGCGACGACCCGCGCAAGGTGCCGATGAAGATCTTCCCCGGAATGCACTACACCATGGGCGGCCTCTGGGTGGACAACCAGCAGCGCACCAACATCCCCGGCGTCTTCGCCGCGGGCGAGGCCGACTGCTCCATTCACGGCGCAAACCGGCTGGGCGCGAACTCGCTGCTCTCCTGCATCTACGGAGGCTTCGTCGCTGGCCCTGCCGCGATGCAGTACGCGAAGTCCCTGCCCGCGCAGGAAGGCGACGGAGGCGCGGCAGCCGAGCTTGCCCGCCAGAACGAGTTCAATCAGCTCCTCCTCAACAATCCTGGCACCGAGAACCCCTTCAAGATATGGCGCGAGCTGGGCGAGACCATGACCAAGCACGCGACCATCATCCGCTACAACAAGGGACTGGAAGAGGCGGACGCCAAGATCGTCGAGCTGCTCGACCGCTACCGCAACGTCAACCTCTCCGACAAGAGCCAGTGGGCCAACACCAGCTTCGCCTTCACGCGCCAGCTCTGGAACATGCTCCAGCTCGGCCGCGTCATCGTGCAGGGCGCGCGCCTGCGCGACGAGAGCCGTGGCGCGCACTACAAGCCGGACTTCCCCGAGCGCAACGACGAGAAGTTCCTCAAAACCACCAAAGCCAGCTTCAAAAACGACGCCCCCGCCTTTGAGTACGAAGACGTGGACATCAGCCACCTCAAACCGCGCCCGCGCCGCTACGACGCCGCAACCTAGCCGTAAAGCGCATCAAGAACGAACGTCATTCTGAGCGAAGCGAAGAATCCCTGTATTTCGCTTCCGTCGCCACAAACGCGAAAGGAACGAAAGGAGGCAAAAAAGATGGGTAGACTAAGTTGCCTTCAGCGCCATTCCCGCCGTCTAACCGGACATGTCGGGCATAGACGTCTTCTATCTGATTCTTGCGCTGATCTACGCCTCGTTTCTCAGCTACATGTTCATCTACAACGCTCGCCACTAAACCGGGCAGCGAACATGCGAGGCGAAGGGGCGACACTCCGCCGACACCGAGCGGAGCCGCTCGATTTGTGTTCACCGGCAGCCGCGACCGCCCATCCAAGGGAACCCGAGCGCCAAGGGCGCGCTCGATACCAGCATGGGGCGAAACCCCATGTGCAGGCGATCCATCGAATTCGAGGGCCGAAAGCCCGACCTATCATCCTCTGAGGGCAAACGAACCATGCCAAGCACCATCAAAGTCGAGATCAAGCGCCAGGCCAACCCGAACGCACCCGCCACCACCGAGAAGTTCGAGGTGCCCTACCGTCCGGGCATGAACATCACCTCGCTGCTCGGCGAGATCGCGCTCAACCCCGTCGACGTCACCGGCAAGCCGACCACGCCCGTCACCTACGACTCGAACTGCCTCGAAGAGATCTGCGGTAGCTGCGCGATGCTCATCAACGGCAAGGCCGCGATGGCCTGCTCGGCGCTCGTCGATAAGCTCACCGGCCCGAACAAGGACCAGACCATCACACTCGCGCCGCTCTCGAAGTTCCCCATCGTGCGCGACCTCGCGGTCGACCGCAGCGTCCTCTTCGAGAATCTCAAGAAGGTCAAGGCGTGGGTGCCCATCGACGGCACCTACGACCTCGGCTCCGGCCCGCGCCAGTTCCCGCAGGTGCAGGAGCAGCGTTACCCGCTCTCGAACTGCATTAGCTGCTGCTGCTGCATGGAGGTCTGCCCGCAGTTCAACGACGTGACCAACTTCGTCGGCGCGGCCACCATCGCGCAGACCAAGCTCTTCAACCTCGACCCCGCGGGCGCAGTCCTCAAGGAAGAACGCCTCCGCGCGCTGGGTGGCGACGGTGGCATCCAGGAATGCAGCTTCGCGCAGAACTGCGTCATGACCTGCCCGAAAGGCCTGCCGCTCACCGAAGCCATCAGCGACATGGGCCGCGACGTCTTCGTCCAGAAGGTCAAAGACCTCTTCGCCAGGTAAGTGAATCGGCAAGCATCGTGGTGTAATCTTGACGGCATGAACGAGTTAGTCTTCAACGTCACACAGGAACCGGACGGCGGCTATGTCGCGGTCGCAGTGGGCGAATCCATTGCAACTCAGGGCGACACCTGGGACGAACTCTGCTACATGGTCATGGACGCCACCAAGGCATACTTCCACGACTCAACGCCCCCCAGTCGCATTCGTCTCTTCCTTCACGTCGAACAGGTGCTGGCCGTCGCGTGAAGATTCCGCGCGATCTCTACGGCAGAGCGCTCGCCGACCATCTCATTCGCCATTGGCGGTACAAAGAGACACACCAGACCGGCAGCCATATCATTCTGCGGACTGAGACACCAGCCAGCCAGACTCTACCCATCCCCGCTCACAAGCCTCTTCGAACTGGAACGCTCTCTGCCATACTCCGCATGGTCAGCGATCACAAACATGTCTCCCGCGAAGACATCCTGAAGAACCTTTGATTCCGCCCTTGGTACAATTCTCCCGAATGAAACAAGCGTTCCGAAAGCAGGTGCTATGAAACATTCGCGTCTCGCCGCTGCCCCCACCCTTGCCCTGCTTGCACTTACGGGCACCCTTGCCGCACAAAGCACCCCCTCAGGAAAGAAGATGACCCCAGAAGAAGTCCACCAGTCCGCCATCGTCGTCGATACCCACGCCGACACGCCCCAGCGCTTCGTCGACCAGCACTGGGACTTCACCGACCCGCTCGACGGCGGCATGTTGAACTACGACTCGGCCAAAAAGGGCAACCTGGACGCGCAGTTCTTCTCCATCTGGGTCGATCCCGACCAGTACCCCGGCGACCGCGCCGCCTTCCGCACGCTTGAACTCATCGACGGCACGCTCGAACAGGTCCGCAAGCACCCCGACAAGCTCCGCCTCTGCGTCTCCGCCGACGACATCCTCCAGGCGCACAAAGACGGCAAATTCGCCGTCCTGATGGGCATCGAAGGCGGTCACTCCATCGAGAACTCCCTCGGCCTGCTGCGCGACTACTACCGCCTCGGCGTGCGCTACATGACGCTCACCTGGTCGAACACCAACGACTGGGCCGACTCCTCCGGCGACATCGACGACGCCAAGGTCCACCACCACAACGGCCTCACCCCCTTCGGCAAGCAGGTCGTGCTGGAGATGAACCGCCTCGGCATGATGGTGGACATCTCCCACGTCTCCGACAAGACCTTCTGGGACACGATCGCCACCACGAAAGCCCCGATCATCGCCTCGCACTCCTCCTCGCGCGCCCTGACCCACGCGGGCCGCAACATGACCGACGACATGCTCCGCGCCGTGGCCGAAAACGGCGGCGTCGTCATGGTCAACTTCTACCCGGCCTTCATCGACGAGCACTGGCGCGAAGCCTGGAACGCCTCCCGCCCCGAGCGTCAGAAGGAGTACGACGAGGCCGAAGCGCCGTACAAGGCCAAAGGCCTACCGGTCCCCTTCTTCGTCGATGACACGGTTGACCGCAAGTACGCCGCGATGATCGGCCGCGCGCCGTTCGACTCGCTCATCGACCACTTCGACCACATGATCAAGGTCGCCGGCATCGACCACGTCGGCATCGGCACCGACTTCGACGGCATCCCCGTCCCGCCCGCCGAAATCGACTCCGCCGCCGACTTCCCCAAAGTCACCGCTGCCCTGATGGCGCGCGGCTACTCCGCCGACGACGTGCGCAAAGTGCTCGGCGGCAATATTCTCCGCGTCTTCCGCGAAGTCCAGGCCGACGCCGACCACACCGAAGACGTGACTATCCGAGCGAAATAAAAATCTTCGCAAGCTGCGATACAAAAGGCAGTTATCCACATAGACTGGGAACTCTCTTCTTATCTGCCTGGAGGAACGCATGAGTACAGCAGCGATACAGCAACAGCCCACGCCGGAGCGGTTTTTTAGAACCATCAACGCCTACGAGCAAACCGAAGCCATGAAGACTGCCCTTGAGTTGGACGTCTTCACCGCCATCGCCGATGGCAACACCACCGCTGCAACCATCGCAAAGCGTTGCAGCGCCTCCGAGCGAGGAATAAGGACCCTGTGTGATTTCCTGACCATCCACGGCTTCCTGACCAAAACAGGGAGCGACTATGGTCTTGCGCCGGATGCAGCCATGTTCCTCAACCGCCAGTCGCCCGCATACCTTGGCGGCGCCGTTGAATTCCTTCTTACGCCGCGCGTCCGCGAAGCGCACGGACGGCTCACCGAAGCCGTGCGCAAAGGCGGCACCGCACTCGGCGATGGAAATCTGGAAGCCGAGAACCCCGACTGGGTCAAGTTTGCCAAATCCATGATGCCCATGATGTTCATGCCCGCGCAGCTCATGGCCGCCGATCTCCGCAAGGGCGGAGAAGTGCAGAAGGTCCTCGACATCGCCGCAGGTCACGGCATCTACGGAATCTCCGTGGCCAAGCAGAATCCCACAGCCCACATCTACGCCTCCGATTGGAAGAACGTCCTCGAAGTCGCCGCGCAGAACGCGCAGGCGATGGGAGTCGCCGACCGCCATCACCTGCTCCCCGGCAACGCCTTCGACACCGACTTCGGCAGCGGATACGATCTCGCGCTCATCACCAACTTTCTGCACCACTTCGACCCGCCCACCTGCACCACCTTCATGCGCAAGGTATACGCCGCGCTCAAGCCCGGCGGCCGCGCCGCGATAGCCGAGTTCGTTCCCAACCCTGATCGCGTCAGCCCGCCCATGGCCGCCGCCTTCAGCATGATGATGCTGGCCACCACTCCGTCCGGAGACGCTTACACCTTCGCGGAACTTGAAACCATGGCGAAGGATGCCGGCTTCACCCGAGTCGAGCCTGGGTCGCCCATCGGCCCCAATAGCCTTATCGTCGCGTACCGGTAAACCCTCCGAAGACTCCATACCGTAGATGTCGGGGCCTCGCATTGCTCCAACCCCGCGTCTACGGTAGCCTGTTCTATGGAGTCCCGCACCGCATGAAGCTTCGCTATCTCGCACTTGCACTGGCCGTCGTCACATACGCGCCGGCGCAGACCTCGCAGCCGACCAGCACGCAGTCCAGCACCCAGACCGACGCACTTCCCGACGCACCCAGCGCCACCCCGCAGGCGAAACCGCCGGTCGTCCCCACCGGCCCCACAGCCGTTATCGACACCTCGATGGGCCGTCTCACCTGCAAGCTCTACGACAAGCAGGCGCCCATCACCGTCGCCAACTTCATCGGCCTCGCCGAGGGCACCAAGGACTGGATCGACCCGCGCACCTCGAAGAAGATGCACGGCGTGCCGCTCTACAACGGCACCACCTTCCACCGCGTCATCCCCGGCTTCATGATCCAGGGCGGCGACCCCGCAGGCAACGGCATGGGCGACCCCGGCTACTTCTTTCAGGACGAGATCGACCCCGACCTTACCTTCGACGTACCTGGCCGCCTGGCGATGGCGAACGCAGGCCCCGGCCCCACCGGCGGCGGCACCAACGGCTCGCAGTTCTTCATCACCGAAGTCCCCGTGCCTGAGTTGAACGGCAAGCACACCATCTTCGGCCAGTGCGACGCGCACTCCGTGCTGATCGTCTCGTCGATTGCTCGCGTCGAACGCGACGACCGCGATAAGCCGCTCACTCCGGTCGTCATCAACCGCATCACCATCGTGCGCGACGGCCAGCCCATGCCTCCGGAGCCCCCACCTCCTGCCCCGGCACCAGCGCCAACAGCCGCATCATCCGCGCCGACGTTGCAGCATCACCCCTCCGCGTCTCCGCAATAAGAACACCGCGAAGCCTGCATCCACATCTAACCCGTAAGGAGAACATCGAAATGCCAACCAAGCCCGGCACCTATGCCACCTTCAAGACCACAGAAGGCACCATCGTCTGCGAACTCTTCGAGAAGGACGCCCCCCAGACCGTAGCCAACTTCATTGGCCTCGCCGAAGGCACCAAAGAGTGGAACAGCCGCAGCAAGAAGGGCGCGAAGCTCTACGATGGCACCGTATTCCATCGCGTCATCCCCAGCTTCATGATCCAGGGCGGCGACCCCGAAGGCACCGGCATGGGGGGCCCCGGCTACCGCTTCGCCGACGAGACGCGCGGCTCCAAACACGGCTTCCAGCAACCCGGCAAACTGGCCATGGCCAACGCCGGCCCCAACACCAACGGCTCGCAGTTCTTCATCACCGTGGCCGACACAAGCTGGCTCACCGGCAAACACACCATCTTCGGCGAGGTTGTCGAAGGCTACGACGTCGTCGAAAAAATATCCAAAGTCCCCACCGCCGCGCAGGACCGCCCCAAAAAGGACGTCGTCCTCGAATCCGTCACCATCGACCGCATCTAAACGATCGGACCATCGAGCAGAAGAGCCGTCAGAACGATTTTGGCGGCTCTTCTGCGTGCGCGGAACTCAAGAACAACCCCGTGGGAAAGACACGCAACCGCATGTCGCCACGTTCGAGGGCGTCGTAGTACATATCCTTGCTGTGGCTGGGCACGTGTCCGAATTTCAACACGGTTCCGGGAAGGCTTGGTGAGCCTGAAAAGTGGACGTCCGGCCCGATCACAACCTTTGCAAATAGACATACGCTCACGACCGCCACAAGACACGAGCAGACGGCCGCGACGCGCATTGGAACCGAAACCGCTCCGCACAGAAACACGCCGACCGCAAGCGCCACTTCGAGGACCCTCGCTCCGGGATCGGAGACTCCCAGGGCAGAGCCGGGGGCAAGGAGATAGATTGGCAAGACGATCAGGATCGCGGTCCACGCGAATCGGACAGGCGACTTGTCGCGATAGGCCGCGACTGCCGCGCGGATCATGCACCAGCCGATTGCGGCGCACAGAATCCCATTGATCAAAAACAGCGCATCGATCACCCTGGGCCCCAGAAGATGAGAGGCGATTGAGCCGTTGGCCGCATACGGATTGACATATCCGAACGACTTCAAATACGAGTTGACCTTGTAGAGCCAGAACGCCGGCGAATAATTTCTGACCGGGCTCAGCATTCCCGCGTGGCCGTCGGCGTTCCCCTCGATCAAAAACCTTCCCGCCAGATACCAAAGGCTCAAGATCGCCGTGGGAATGAACTGCCACAGAAGGCGAAACCGCCTGCTCTGTGCGACGTACAACAGCAGCAGAAGCGACGAGAACGCGAAGGGAATCATATGCGAGAAGAATCCGAGAAGAAGCACCACTCCAAAGAGCCACTTTCGCGGTTCCTCCCGAAGCATCAGGGCAACGAGAAAGATCAACCAGCAGACTCCTAACTGGAAGCTCAGGAATCCGTACCAGAAATCGAGGTTCAGAAAGACCGCGGTGGGAACGATAAACCACAGGACGCGGCTGACGGTGATCGTTCGCATCATCGTCCGCAGCGCAAAGAAGCTGATCAGCAGTTGCAGCGAGATCCACAGCTTTTCCGCGATCTGCCAGTGAAACACCAGTGCCAGAAGCGCAACCCCTATTGTTACCATGCTGTTCGGCACAGGGTAGTGCTTGAGGATGTGCAAGGAGTCCGGCACGCCAAGCCAATGATTCTTGAGCAGGACCGCTTCATAGGTCCAGTCTCCAAAGTCTGCCAGCCCCGGCGGCGCGGAGTACAGAAACAGCAATCCGGCATAGAGCAGAAACAAGACTCCTGCATAGAGTTCCCCCCAGGAATCCACCCACGGCAAAACATGTCTCTTCAACGGGCCATCATCCGTGCTCTTCAAATCTTCCTCCCGTGAAATCCGCGAACCCAATGAATCGGAGCGCGAAAATGGCGGGCCATCTAGGATAAATGCCCGTCATTTAGGATGGAGACGCAGCTATTCAAAACTGGCATCCCCTCATGACTGCTCCAGAGCCGCCCGGCTGGCTTAACCGAGGCGCTGCCCTAGGCGTAAAGGTTATGCGACCCCGATCACCGAGCAAAGCTCCTTCACCGCATCCGCGCTCCGGTTCAGAGCGGCCTGCTCCTCAGCAGTCAGCTTGATCTCGATAATCTGCTCCAGCCCCTTTGCGCCGAGCTTGCACGGCACTCCGACATACAGCCCGGAGATCCCATACTCACCCTGCAAGTAGGCGGCGCACGGCAGAATCTTTTTCTTGTCCTTCAGGATCGCCTCGACCATCTCCGTAGCCGCCGCCGAAGGAGCATAGTAGGCCGAGCCAGTCTTCAGGTGCTTCACAATCTCCGCGCCGCCGTTGGCCGTGCGCGTCTCCAGTTCCTTCAGACGGTCCGCCGGAATCAGCTCCGTAATCGGAATGCCCGCGACCGTCGAATAGCGCGACAAGGGCACCATCGTGTCACCGTGTCCTCCCAGCACGAACGCCGTCACGTTCTCGACCGACACCTTCAGTTCGTCAGCAATAAACGTTCGGAACCGCGCCGAATCCAACACGCCGGCCATGCCGATGACACGCTCGCGCGGCAACCCGGCCTGCTTGAACGCTGTCTGCGCCATCGCATCCAGCGGGTTCGAGACGATCACCAGAATCGTATTCGGCGACTGCGCCACCACCTTCGAGACCACATCGCTCATGATCTTAAAGTTCGTATTCAGCAGATCGTCACGGCTCATGCCCGGCTTGCGCGCGATGCCGGCCGTAATCACGACCACGTCCGAGTCCTTCGTATCCGCGTAATCATTCGTACCGATAATGCTCACATCGCGCTTCTCAATCGGCATTGCCTCCAGCAGGTCCAACCCCTTGCCCTGCGGCACGCCTTCAATCACATCCAGCAGCACCACATCCGCAAGTTCCTTCGCCGCAATCCAGTGCGCCGTCGTCGCGCCTACGTTTCCCGAACCTACAATCGTTACCTTCTTCCGCGCCATCTGACCTGCCCTTCACTGATTAAAATTCCGCAACACTCTTCATCATATTCCCGCAGCAATGGCTTCGTCTCGTAACACGGTCGAATATCGGAACTTTTTCTTTGGGATTTTGCCGTTCTGGTAAACTAGTCAGCAGACTAGTCAGGAGGAAGACCCCCATGAGCACATGGCCTCTACAGGACGCAAAAGCCAGACTCAGCGAAGTCATCAAGACAGCCAGAAAGAACGGCCCGCAGATCATTACCCAGCGCGGCGTCAAAAGCGCCGTCATCGTGCCCTTCGAAGAATGGGAGCGCACCGAACAGCGCCATCAACCTACGCTGCTCGAAATTCTACGGTCTGCTCCCGAAGGCGACCTGCCCATCCCGCCGCGCGCCAGTTGGAAGATGCGAAAGCCGGTGAAATTTTGAAGTTTCTCCTGGACACGAATATCCTGTCAGAACTTCGCAAGCCACGGCTACATGGAAGCGTTCTCGCCTGGTTCACAGCGCATCAATCTGCCGGCTTCGCAACGCCGGTTGTCGCACTGTTCGAGCTTCAGATGGGAGTTGAGAAACTGCGGCCTCAGGATCCATCCAAAGCTGCACAATTTGAGTTTTGGATCGAGCGTCTGGAATCCGGAAGCAATGTACTACCATTTGATGCGGCGGCCAGCCGGGAAACCGCCCGCCTTCTCCACAAGCAACCCATGAGCCTCATGGCCGACGCTATGATCGCCGCTATTGCCAAGGTAAATGGGCTCACGCTCGCCACCCGCAACACTCGCGACTTCGAGCGATTTAAGGTGCAACTGGTGAACCCATTTCATTACCGAGGCTGACAACCCCTCGCGGTTGCTACCCCATGTTCTCAATCATGCGGCTGGCGAACTCGCTTGTCTTCGCTTTCGTCGCGCCCTGCATCCCGCGCTCGAAGTCGTAGGTCACGAACTTCTGCGCAATCGTCTTCTCCATCGACGACTCGATCAGCCGCGCCGCCTCCGTCCAACCCAGAAAGTCGAACAGCATCACGCCCGACAGCATCACCGATCCGGGATTGATGACATCCTTGTCCGCATACTTCGGCGCGGTGCCGTGCGTCGCTTCAAACACGGCAAAGCCATCGCCGATGTTCGCGCCGGGAGCAATCCCCAGCCCGCCCACCTGCGCTGCCGCGGCGTCCGAGATGTAGTCGCCATTCAAATTCGTCGTCGCCAGCACGCTGTAGTCATCAGGCCGCAGAATAATCTGCTGGAAGATCGAATCAGCAATGCGGTCATTCACCAGAATCTTCTGCTTCCATTTGCCGTTGCCGTGCGAAGTGCCAATTGCAGCGACCACGCTCTTCACCTCGGCGACGATCCCATCGCCAAACTCCTTCGGAGCAAACTCGATTCCCGGCTCGATCAGCGCGGCATTCTCCTCCGGCGTCAGCTTCGGGTTCGCTTCCAGATTGCCCAGAATCCAGCTCTCGCGCTCCGTCACCGTCTGGTCGCGGAACTCCTGCGTTGCAACCTCATATCCCCACTCGCGGAACGCGCCCTCGGTGAACTTCTGGATATTCCCCTTGTGCACCAGCGTCACCGTCTTGCGTCCGTTGTCCAGCGCGTACTTGATCGCCGCCCGCACCAGCCGCTTCGACCCGGTAATCGAGATCGGCTTCACGCCCACGCCCGAATCGAGCCGCACCTTCTTCTTGCCGCCCTTCAACATCTCGTCGTTCACAAACGAGATAAACTTCGCCGCCTCAGGCGTCCCCTCGCGGAACTCGATGCCCGCATAGATGTCCTCCGTATTCTCGCGGAAGATCACCACATCCAGCTTCTCCGGATGCTTCACCGGGCTGGGCACGCCCGAGTAGTACTTCACCGGCCGCACGCACTGGTATAGGTCCATCAACTGCCGCAGCGCCACATTCAGCGAACGGATCCCACCGCCCACCGGCGTCGTCAACGGCCCTTTGATCGACACGCGAAAGTCCACCGTCGCCTTCACCGTGTCATCGGGCAGCCAGTTCTGCGTCTGGCGATACGCCTTCTCGCCGGCGAGCACCTCGAACCACTTCACCTTGCGCTTGCCGCCATAAGCCTTCTCGACCGCCGCATCGAACACGCGCTGCGATGCCTTCCAGATGTCGCGCCCCGTGCCGTCGCCTTCGATGAAGGGAACAATCGGGTTGTCCGGCACCGTGTATTTGCCGTTGACATACTGTATCGCCTGGCCGTCCGCCGGGACGGCGATGCCGTTGTAACTGGTCTGCATGAGGTATTGGCTCCGCTTGAGATGTACCCGAAGGCTATCACCCGCCACTCAACGGTTGCAACGCAGGTTCGCTTATCGAACGAGGTAGTAGTCCACCGTCGCCACTACGCGCACCTTCTTCATGATGCTCGCGTCCGCACTGCCTCCGCCGCCGTCGCCATCACCAGCCGCGCTGCCCGCATCCGCCGACGAGATGGAAAACACGCCCTGGTTTGCCGCGCGAATCCCACCCACCTCGCTACCCGAGTCCGCCGCGAACCGCTCCGCCGAAGCGCGCGCATTCTTCGTCGCCTCGGTAATCATGTCCGGCTTCAGCGCATTCAGGCCGTTGAACACATACCGAATCCCCTGACCGTATCCGCCGCCCACCACAATCCCCGCCTGCACCAGCTCCGCCGTCTTCTGCCCGGCCTTGGCAATCTTGTCCACGTCCTTCGAGTTCACCGTCACGGTCTGCTGCACAATGTAGCGCGGGCCGTTGTTGTTCGCTCCGCCATACTCGTTGGCCAGCTTGTCCGTCACCTGAATCTGCCCCACCGTAATCTCATCAGGCGCGATCCCCTGTCCGGAGAAAAACTTCAGCACCGCATTCTTGTCCGCCTCACTCTTGGCAAATACAGAAGGCAGATCGTTCCCCGCCTCCTTGAACGTCACCGGCCAGATCGCCGTATCCGCCTTCACCGTCCGCTCCACCAACCCCTTCACGGTCACGTAACGATCAGCCAGCCGAGTCGCCTTAATCTGCGAGCCCAGCAACCACCCGCCGACAATCAACCCCAGCATCAGGCAAACGCCAAGCACAGCAGCAGAGCGAATCGAACCATTGGACCGTTCGGTATCCAGCACAGAAACCTCCATTCCGCAGACACAAGCAGAATGCAGCCGCTTGAAACCCCTGTCAACACGATCGGAGTTTCTATGGCAAAGATGGCGAATAATATACTCGCCAGTTGAGGTTCAACCATGAAGATCTTTTTGCACCCGAGATTTTTTGCTGCCTACTCAGGAGTCCTCACCCTTACATTCGCTGTATTCATTCTGATCGGAGCGCGCAAGCCAGCTCCAAACGCCAGCTTCGACCAAATCACAGCACATCGCATCAACATCGTCGAGCCGGACGGCACTATGCGCATGGTCATCTCAGACAAAGCCGAATTTCCTGGTGCCTATTACATGGGCAAGGAATACCCACGGGCCGACCGCGACGTCACTGGCATGTTATTCAACGACGAAGAAGGAACCGAGAACGGGGGCCTGATCTTTGGCGGAAAGAAGGACGAAGAAGGCGTCACCCATAGCTGGGGACACCTCAGCTTCGACGAATACCAACGGGACCAGACATTGGTGCTTGAGTCGAACAGCGATGGTGGGGCGCGTAGCACCTACTACGCCATCAACGATGACGACACACCTTACCCCATTACCCCGGAACTGTCTGCGGAATGGCAGCGCGTAAAAGCAATGCCACCAGGACCGGAGCGTACGGCTACAAGCAAGGCATGGCATGCCAAATACCCGGGAGGCATTGTCAACCGCGGTTTCTTTGGGCGCGACCATGACAAATCAGTGAGTCTGGTTCTGAAAGATCGGCAGGGTCACGCGCGCCTCGAAGCACGAGTAGCGCCCGATGGCACACCGGTCCTCGAATTCCTCGATGCCAGTGGTAAGGTCATCCGCTCCATCGGGCCGGATTCAAAGTAGCCCGGGCATAAGAAAGGCCCTGGCCGAAGCCAAGGCCTTATATCCAGCAACCTTAGAACTGGTTCCAGAGCAACTGGTTGTAAACGTCGTGGTGGAACTGCACCTCCGACGGCTTGACGATGGTGCCCAGCAGACGCGGGCAGCGGTCCGCCGAAGCCTGCTTCAGGTCGGCGTAGCGTCCCTTCACGTCCTCGCCCAGCAGCTTGGTCGCCCACGCTGCGCCGCGGAAGTTCTCGAGCGCCGTATAGATATTGTCCGGCAGATACCGCTCCGCCTGGCGCAGGTTCTTGATCTTCGACGTCTCGCCGTCCAGTCCGCTCCTGAAGATCGAGTAAAGCACCATATACGGATTCGCATCCGGACCAACGGACCGCACTTCGACCCGCGCCGACTTCTCGTTGCCGATGGGAATGCGGATCATCGAGCCGCGATCGACAGCCGAAGCCTTGATCTGGTTCGGAGCCTCAAAGTGCGGATCGAGCCTGCGGTATGCGTTCACGCTTGCATTCAGCAGCAGGCAGATGTCGTTGCCATGCGTCAGAATGCGATCCGTGAACTGCCACGCCAGCTTCGAAACCTTCTCCTCGCCCTTCGGGTCCCAGAACAGGTTCTTGCCGCCCTTCGAGATCGAGACGTTCGTGTGCATGCCGCTGCCGTTGACGCCAACCACCGGCTTCGGCAGGAAGCTCGCCGTCATGCCCATCTGCGTCGCCACCTGGCGGCAGATCAGCTTGTAGAGCTGGATCTGGTCGGCGGCAGCAACCACCTCGCCATAGCTATAGTTGATCTCGAACTGCGAAGGCGCAACCTCGGGGTGGTCCTTCTCGTTCTCGAAGCCCATCGCGCGCTGCACCTCGGCGGTGGTGTCGATGAACTCGCGCAGCGGGTCGCCCGGCAGCGAGTGGTAGTAGCCGCCCTTGTTCACATACTCGAACCTGCCCGTCTCGTGGAACGTGCGCTCCGCGTCGGTGCCTTCAAACAGGAAGCCTTCAATCTCGTTCGCCGCATTCAGCGTGTAGCCCTGCTTGTCGAACAGCTCCTGCGAGAACTTCTTGAGCACGCCGCGAATGTCCGCGCTATACGTGCCGCCCTGCTTGTCGATCACTTCGCCGAACACGAGCACCTTGCCCGGTCCGAACACATCGGCGGGAGCCCAGTAGAACGCGCTCCAGTCGATGCCCAGCCGCAGGTCGCTCTCGCGCTGCGCCGTAAAGCCGCGGATCGACGAGCCATCGAACGTCAGGTTGTCATAGCTCTTGACCAGGAACTTCTTGTCGTAGTCGAGCATGTGCAGACGGCCTTCAAGGTCGCTGAACAGCACCGTCACGGCCTTGATCCGCCTCTCGTCGGTCAGATACTTCAATCGCTCTTCCTGAATCACATCGGCGGGCACGCGCTTCCTGCGCTGCTCCTTCGCCTGCAGGTTCAGGTCCTCAAGTTCGCCATACGAAAGTTCCAGAAACTCACGAAATTCGCTCAATGTACCGCTCCTTCTGCAATGAATGCACACCTGCCATAACGGCAGTCACTGGGATGAAATGCTGGGGGATAGAGGGCCTGAGAAGCATCATGGGTTCTCTGGCTATTTCAAACGTATCAGATATTCCCGGCTGAAAAAAGGAGGATTCTTCCTTCAATCCCGCAAAAATTGAAGAATTCCCCTGCACCTCAGGCTCCGCCAATCAGGAAACCTCCGGCCAGCCTATAAAATGAGTGACGAAATCACTATGACCCAGCCCACCAGCCAGCGCGTCGCCCTCATCCAGATGTCCTGCGCCCCGGACACCGCCGCCAACCTCGACAAGGCCGCCGCCCGCGTCCGCGAGGCCGCCCGCGCCGGAGCCACGCTCATCTGCCTGCCCGAGCTCTTCCGCGCCCAGTACTTCTGCCAGCGCGAAGACCACGCCCTCTTCGACCTCGCCGAACCCATCCCCGGCCCCTCGACCGAGCGCCTCGCCGCCGTCGCCCGCGAAGAAAACGTCGTCCTCGTCGCCAGCCTCTTCGAGCGCCGCGCCCCCGGCGTCTACCACAACACCGCCGTCACCCTCGAACGCGACGGCAGCATCGCGGACATCTACCGCAAGATGCACATCCCCGACGACCCGCTCTACTACGAGAAGTTCTACTTCACCCCGGGCGATCTCGGCTTCAAGGCCACGGCCACATCAGCCGGGAAAATCGGAACATTAGTCTGCTGGGACCAGTGGTACCCCGAAGGCGCGCGTCTCACCGCCCTGCGCGGAGCCGAAATCCTCTTCTTCCCCACCGCCATCGGCTGGCACCCCTCCGAAAAATCCGAGTTCGGCACGGCCCAGTACGAAGCCTGGCAGACCGCCCAGCGCGCCCACGCCATCGCCAACGGGGTCTTCGTCTGCGCCGTCAACCGCGTCGGCCATGAGCATGGCGATGTCACCCACAACGGCGTCGAGCTGCGCGGCCCCGGCGACCACACACCACAGTCCGGCATCGAGTTCTGGGGCGGCAGCTTCATCGCCGACCCCTTCGGCCGCATCCTCGCCAAAGCTAGCCACGACAAAGAAGAAATCCTCTACGCCGACCTCGACCCCAAACTCGTCGAAGTGACCCGCCAGCACTGGCCCTTCCTCCGCGACCGCCGCATCGACGCCTACGAAGGCATCACCAAACGCTTCATCGACTAGTCACGCCCCAAAAAATGGGGCATACGCGCGAAAACGCGAACAGCTTCTGGGTACGCCAAGCCTTCAGGCTTGGCCCTCTAATTCCGCCAAAAAATCAAGGGCTTTAGCCCCTGGGGTATGCTCTCCTTCATGGCCACAATCCGCCAAAAGCAGAGCACCTACGCCATCACCATCTCGACCTTCCAGCAGCATCGCCACTTCCAGCGCACAGCCAACGCCGAACTCTTCATAGCAACCCTATTTCAGCATCGCGAGAAAGCCCGCTTCCAACTCCACGGCTTCGTCGTCATGCCCGACCACGTTCATGTCTTGATCACGCCAGCGATAAACGAATCTACCGCAAAATGCATTCAGTACATCAAGGGCGGATATTCTTTCGCAGCACGTCAGCATTCAGCAGGGACAATCTGGCACAGTGGCTATCACGAGCATCGCATCCGCGACACAGAAGACTTTAACAATCAGCTCCAATACATCGCAAACAACCCATCACGCAAGCAGTACGAAGATTACCCGCACGTCCACACCAGATTCGCAGACCGCATCAACCCAATCCCGAGCCATCTGTTGGCTTAGCCCATTCAAAAATCCTTCGAGGCAATGAGGAATACATACCTCAGGGGCTAAAGCCCAGTTTTGTGAAATGAAGAGAGGGCCAAGCCTGAAGGCTTGGCATACCTAGAAGCGACGCTTGAGTACGCCACGGACGCTCAGGCACCCCATTCATGCGGCTTCATCGCATAAGTAGAACCTTTGCGTAGAAAGGCGGACGCTTCTAGTTAAGCCTGGCCTTCAACCCCATCAGTTCGTAGCCCGGTAACGAATCGCCTCGCCATCAAGAAAGTACTCAGCCGAACACTGCTCAGAGCCGCAGATCATCGCCTCCAGCCCCGCGCACTGTTGCCGCGTAATCAGCCCCAGGCACCCGCACGAAGGACAGGCAAGCACGGCCCAGAAGGGGTTTTCCGCCTTCCCCAGTTCGCCGGACTGATCGAGCATGAACAGCGTGCCCGGCTGCATCTGCTCCGGGATCCAGACCTCAAGAAAGTTCAACTCCGCTACCATGACGGCCTCGTGTGTTGCAGGTTGTCTCGCGTTCACGACTCAGGCTGGCTCTGGCCAACGCCCCACTCGAAAGCTGCGGATAGGCTCCTTCCCTGAAATCGGCGCATTGGACTGCACCAGTTATGGTGCAACGATAATCCTTTTTTGAACGATGTCAATCCTCGATTTCGATAACCGGACGCGGAGTTGATTCCTCCGCAAAATTTTCGGGAAAATGCTCCTATCGCTCCGAATAGAGCGTGCGATACATCTCACGATTCCGCAATATCGCCTGAACGTATTCGCGTGTCTCCGAGTACGGAATCGATTCGACAAACTCCTGAATGTCCTTGTAATTCCCTGCGGCCATCCAGCGGCGTACCGGCGTATCGCCTGCGTTGTAGGCGGCCAGCGCGTACTCAAGCTGGCCGCCGAAGCGGTCGAGCACTGCCTTCAAATTCACAGTCCCCAGCTCAAGGTTGATCGAAGGATCAAGCAGACTGCTGGTGCGAAACCCGCGAATCTTCTCTTTCCTCGCCAGCGACCGGCCAACCGAGGGCAGAAGCTGCATCAGGCCGTAAGCATTGGCGCGGCTCACAGCGACTGCATTGAACTCCGTCTCCTGCCGGATGAGCGACGCCACCAGATACGGGTCCAGCCCGTTCTTCTTCGCATTGTCTACAATCCCCGTCCAGTAAGGCTGCGGGAAGAGCAGCTTCCAATACACCATCGGCACCTGGCCCACGGGCAGCGCAAAGAACGAGAGAGCGCTGTGCTTCATCGATTGCAGCGAGCGCGTGTACTCGCCATAGGAGGCGTAGATCTCCGCCTGCGCCAACGCCCCCCACTCCGACGAAGTAGGCGAAGCCTGAATCTCTGGGCCAATGTATTCGTTCAGCGCGGCATTGGCCAACAGTCGCGCCTTGATCAGATGCGGCTCGTTCTCCGGCAGTTCGCCGGTCAGGGCAGGCACCTGACGCTCGGGCAAGGACTTGAGCGCGGCGGCAGGAGCGTCCGCAGCGGCACGCGACCCAATCACACGCAGCCGCTCCCGCGCCAGATTCGCGTAGTAGTAGTTGGCGTAGTTGGCCGTCAGGGCGCGGTAGTAGTTCGCCGCCTGGCCATAGTCATGCTCTTCGTCTTCGTAGATGCGCCCGCGCCAGTAAAGAGCAGTGGACACCTCGAGGCTCGCAGGATACTGCGCCACCTGCTCGTCCATCAGGCGCGCCGCTTCGGAGTAGTTACGCAGACGGTAGTTGAGCCACGCCGTGCGCCAGTGCGCCGTAGGAGCATAGATGCTGGCAGGAAACAGCTTGACCAGCATCGCATAGTTGGAAATGGCCCGCTGTGCGTCCTGCTTGAGCAGATACATGTTGCCGCTCGAATAGAGCGCCTCTTCGAGCCAGCGGCTATGCGGAAACTGCTGCACCATGCGGGCGACAATCGCATCGTGGCCTGACTCGTCATTGCCGTTGCGTGCAAGCTCGGCCAGCATGTACTGCTTCAGCGCGGCGCCGTCGCCTGCCGTCTCGGGTAGCCGCTCGACCTGGCGGCGGCTGATGCGCTTCAGCTTCAGATCGCAGAGAGCCGCATAAATCTGGAGCGTGTCGCGGTCAGCCGTGCTCAGGCCCTCACCATCGCGCTCAATCGCGTGATACTCCGCACCTGCCTCGGCGTATCGCTTCGCGTTGAAGAGCTGATCGGCATGCGACTTACGCTCGGCAGCAGTCAACGGCGCATGAATCGCCTCCAACTGCGTGCGTGCCTGCGACGCCTCAAAGCTCAGCGGCTGCGTCACGTAGAGGCTGCGGAAGATGGGAGCGGCGTGTGCGTTATCGCCAGCAACCTGATACGCACGTCCCAGCGCATAGCGGAAGTCGTTGTCGGCGGCAATCTGCGTGCCAGAGAGCGAGTCGAGCAACTTGATCGCAGCCTGCGGATTGTTCTGCTGAATGTAGGCGTTGGCCAGCAGAACAGGCGCATTGGCATTGAAGATGCTGTCCGGGTGGCGATCGGCAAAGTGGTCGAGCAGCGCATACGCCTCCGTGCCGCGCCCTGCCTGCAGCAGCGCCTGCGCGCCAAGATAGTCCGCGTAATCGTCAAGCGCGGTGCCGCTGACGGCAGCGCGGTGAAAGCTGGCTGCCGCATCCGCGTACTTATGGTCGAGCATGTAGGCATGGCCGATCGCCAGGTACGCTGCCGATGCCGCCTCGCCGGGATGCTGCCGCGCGTAGCTCTCAACCCCGGCATAAGCAGCGGCAGAGCGCGTGGACGCAAGCTGCTGCGCCATGGGACGCAACTGCTCCGTTGCGTGGAAGGCGCTGGTAAGGTGGATGGTCTGCGCCGTGGGGCGTCTGGAGCGTGTCCGCGTATGCCTTGTGTGTGTAGCGGCGCTGCTCGCTTTCTTGCTGCGCTCCTTCGTGCGCGAATTCGTCCGCGAAGTCGCCTTGCTGCGGCTCTTGGTCATACCTTCTGCGGAACTGCCCTTCGATGTTCCTTTGGCCGTGTGCTTTTTAGCTGCGGCAGCCGCGTGCTTCTTCTGCGTGGAAACAACCGCTCCCGAAGCCAATGAACCCATCCCTGCCAGCAGGGCCCCCGCCGCGACAACTGCCTTCACCTTCTTCCAACTGCTCAACCGCACCACACTCCTGATTCAAAAACCTTCATTATCCACTCTAAGCCGCGCCTTCCTACTCCGGGAGCTGCAATCGAGCGGGAACCACCGCGGATACGCTCCTGCCACCGCCAATATGCCTGGGCCCTCTCTGGTCTTGCCTGCGGTACGGGGTAAAGGCTCCTCATCTTGATGTGAACTTGACCGGCGATAATATGCAAAATTTTGCAGCATTGAAGAACATGCTCCGCCCTGTACCCGCGTAAAGGCGCATTTTGTACAGGAAAGCTGCGCGCGCCAATTGGTATACAAGTTGCTCTCATGTCGGACGACAGTGGTTTTCTGTCTTCGTCGTTTTTCCCGGCACTAAATCAAGATCGACTATCTAAGGAGCAACCCATGCGTGTTCGACTTGCAGTAATCGCTTCCATTTTTGCCTTGGGATCTGTCGCACTATTTGCAGATCCTATTCCATATCCCAACGCCGGTACGCCCGCTCCCACGACTGCCGTTACGTTTACGGGCGCAACAGGCTCTTCCATTACCGCTTACTTCTACTCGGTCAGTGCAGGAGATTCAGACACGGTCTCCATTCTGGATGCAACGACTGGCCACTTGCTGATCCCGACCAACGCTTTCCCGAACCAGACCACCACGGTCGGTTCGCAGGTCAACTTTACCGCGGATTCAGGCCAGACGCTCTCGAATGGAGACCTGCTGGTGTTCGAGCTTACGAACCAGTCGATCGGCCAGACCTTTGCTTCTGACGCGTCACTCAGCGCCGACGGCGTCAATCACGCATACATCACGCCCTTCTCCGGATCGATCACGAATGTCAGCGGGACAGTGACCGGCACCTATGTGGGCATGGAAGACCTGCCTCAGGGATCTTCCGACTTCGACTACAACGATGACACGTTCGTGTTCACGCAGGTCGCTCCGGCGACAACGCCTGAACCCGGCAGCATCATTCTGCTCGGGACGGGCCTGCTGGGCGCGGCTGGCGCTTTGCGCCGCCGGTTTACCCGCTAACACGGGCCGAATCGACCAACAACGACAACCGGAGAGCGCAGCCGCGTAAGAGCGGACGCGCTCTCCGGTTGCTTTCGCCTGCAACTCTTTACGTGCCGGCAGGACGACGCGCTTTGCTCTTCGGCGCAACGGCATTTATGATGGGCTTGAGCGCGGATCTTCGCGGCCTTCGCCATAGAATTCAGCCCGGTTTTCGCACCTTTTTGCCCATGCCTGCCATCCAATCTCCAGGAACGGAAGAGATACATCCTGACGTGGCGCTTGTAGCCCGCGCCAAGGACGGGGACACAGCCGCTTTCGAGCAGCTCGTCCGGCAGTACGAACGCCAGATCTTCCGCGTGGCGCTCCATATTACGCAGAACCGTGAAGACGCTGAAGACATTACGCAGGACGCCTTCCTCAAGGCATACGAGAAGCTGGGGCAGTTCCAGGGCAACTCGAAGTTTTCGACCTGGCTCGTCCGCATTGCGGTCAACGAGAGCCTCATGCGGCTCCGCAAGCGCAAGACCAGCAAAACCGTCAGCATGGACGAAGACGTTCAGACGGAAGAAGGCTCCATCCCGCGCGACTTCGCCGAGTGGCGACCGAATCCTGAGCAGCTTTACAACCAGTCCGAGATGGGAGACATCCTCCGCAAAACGATCCAGGGGCTTCCGCCCGGATTCCGCACCGTCTTTACGCTGCGCGACATTGAGAACCTCTCGACGGAAGAGACAGCGGAGGCTTTGGGCTTGAGCGTACCTGCGGTCAAGTCGAGACTGCTGCGAGCGCGGCTCCAGTTGCGAGAGCGCCTGAGTCGCTACTTCAGGCAGAAGAAGGAGGGCCAGACTGCATGAACTGCACTGACCTGCTGAGCCAACTCGGCGACTATCTGGACGGCCAACTGAGCGAGGAACTCCGCGCCGAGGTCCGCAGCCACACTGCGGAGTGCGAGCATTGCAGGGTCGTCCTCAATACAACGCATCAGACAATTGAGATCTATAAGGGCCGGGAACTCTACGAGGTCTCGCCCGAGCTGCGTGACCGTCTGCACAACGCCATCATGGCAAAGTGCCTGAAGAAGTAGCCCTGCCTTCCATTACTGAAATTCGGTCGTTTTGATTAAGGGCACGGGTTTACCCGTGCCGTAAGTGCCTCATTTTCCGTTGGGGGCTTTAGGTAGTGTCTGCTTTAGGTAGTGTCTGATGAATCGACGAGAATCGTTTTTGCTTCTGGGTAGGCCAGGCCTTTAGGCTTGGTTCTCTTCACGAACCGTGAAAAATGGGGCTTCAGCCCCTGGGGTATGCCTTTTTTCTCGCCTGCATGGTCCCCAAAATCGAAGATTCCGATTCATCAGACACTACCTAGCCCCTGAGATACGCTTTCTTCGACTCAGGCAAGTTCTCACCCAGACTCTGAAGGCCAGCACATAGATTTCACTCACACAACCAGGCCCGCGCCAACTGCTCCCATCCGGCGTTAAGATTTCTTTAAGCCTGCTCTGCCATCCTGAGAGTGGCGTATCCTCGAAGCGCACGTTCTGCCGTGTACAACCACCATGCGGGTCCTGATTGTTGAAGACGAGAAGCGGCTTGCGGAAAACATCGCGGCGGCGCTGCGTGAAAACGGCATCGCCACCGACCTGGCGCATGATGGCGAGACCGGAAAGCACCTCGCCGGATTCGGTCACTACGACCTGGTCCTTCTGGACCTGATGCTTCCTGGAGCAGACGGAGCCAGCGTCCTGAAATGGCTCCGCGCGCGGCGCGACCATACTCCGGTATTGATCCTGACGGCGAAAGACGAGAGCCAGTCCGTCATCAACCTCCTCAACCTCGGCGCGGACGACTACCTCAGCAAGCCCTTCGACCTGGGCGAGCTGCTCGCGCGCGTCAAGGCGCTGATCCGCCGCGGCAAAGGCGTCGCCACGCCCACCGTCAAACTCCGCGATCTCGAAGTCGATACCATGACCAAAACCGTAAGCCGTCAGGGAACGCTGCTCGATGTCTCTCCCACCGAGTACCGCATTCTGGAGTATCTTCTGCACAAACCGCACGCCGTCGTCTCCAAGCGCGAGCTGCTCGAGCATCTCTACGACTTCAACTGGGAGCGCCACTCCAACGTCATCGAGGCGCACATCTCCAACCTGCGCAAGAAACTCGAAGCCAACACCGACACCAGCTACATCCAGACATACCGGGGGCGCGGCTACCGGCTCTCCCCGGAAGAGATGGCGATGGAGCCATGAGGCCGCACTCCATCGAACGGCGGATTGTGGCAGCGGTGGTCTGCGTGCAGCTCGCCATGGCGGTCTGCGTCACCGCCTTCGGGTATCTCTACGAGCGCCATGCGCAGTTCCGCTCCTTCGACATCGCGCTCCAGGGCCGCGCCGACTCGCTCTACGGTGCCGTGCAGGACGCCGACGATGCCGGCGACAACGTACTGCTGGATGCCAAAGACCTGCATATCCCGCGCAACGATGTCTTCGTGGTCCGCGACACAGATGGCAAGGTCCTCGGCGCATCGAACAACCTGAAGGACCTCTCCGAGCTATCCGGCAGCGGCACCGACGGCCACTTCATGCTGTCCATCGGCGGACATCGCTATCGCGGCATCCGATTTCACGCCGTGCGCACCATCGATCCCGCAACCGACAACGTTCGGCATACGCTCTCCATCGTCTACGCCGCGCCCACAGGCCATGTGTGGGAGGCCATCTACGGCGCCCTGCGCTTCTTTGCGCTCACCAACCTGGCACTTCTGATTTTGACCGCATGGCTCGTCTCATTACTGGTGCGCCGCAGTATGCAGCCACTGGGCGAACTGGCGATTGAAGCAGGACGCATCAAGGCGCCGGAGTGGAACTTCGCGCCACCCGCGTCTGCTCTCCGCATCAAGGAACTCAGGCCGCTTGCTGGCGCAATCGAAGGCGTCGTGCATCGTCTGGACATCTCCTTCTCACAGCAGCGGCAGTTTCTGGGCGACGCCGCGCACGAACTCAAAACCGCCGTCGCCGTCATCAAATCATCGCTCCAACTGCTCAGCATGAAGTCGCGCACCGAATCCGAGTACCGCGAAGGCCTGCTGCGCTCGGAGGCCGACTGCACCCGCATGGAAGAGCTTGTCGGCAGAATGCTGGCGCTGGCGCGAATCGAAGCCGCCCGTCCCGAGAGCAGCGCCGACGCGCCCCCACAAACCACGGCCCTGATCGACGGCATCCATGCTGCATCTGAACAGCTCCGCCCCATTGCCGAGATGCACGAAGTTCATCTGGAAGCCTCAGGGTCGTCGGCGCTGGCTGCGGCCATCGCGCCCGACCTCTGGCAGACGCTCTGCACAAACGTACTACTGAACGCAATCCAATACAGCGCGCCGGGGTCCACCATCTCCATTAACGTCGGCTCCACGGACCATGAGATGGTCCAATGCGTCGTTCGAGACCACGGGCAGGGCATTCCCGCCGAAAGCCTGCCGCACGTCTTCGACCGCTTCTACCGCGGCGACCCATCGCGTTCTCGCGCCAGCGGCGGCGCAGGGCTGGGCCTCGCCATCTGCAAGGCCATCGCAGAACAGGCCGGCGGCAGCATCGCCCTCGAAAGCAAACCCGGCGCCGGCACTACCGTCACCATCCAACTACCCCGGGCTATCAATCGGGTCACAATTCCGGCTTAGCCGGGTCACAATTCCGGCTTAGCAGGGTTTCTGGACAGGTTCTTAGGGAAAATGTTCTGGTCCACCGCCTTCAGCATTTCTTCAGCCTTCGCGGAGCACACTATCGCAAGGACAACCTTCCGAACTTCCCCACAGTTCTGTTTCATGTACAAACCTCACACCACGCAAGGAGAAACCATGAACCTTACCGCCGTTTCCAAACGCATTGGCATAGCGGCCTGCTGTTTCGCGCCGTTCGCCGTCGCCTGCACCGCAGCCGCGCAGAGCGGCCCCTACAAAGTCGAGGCACGCTGGCAGATAGGCGGAGAGGGCGGATGGGACTACGTCACCGCCGATCCCGACGCACACCTGCTCTACATCGATCACGGCCCTCGCGTTGACATCGTGGACACAAAAACCGGCAAGGCAATCGCCGCCATCACCGACCTCAAGGGCACGCACGGCGTCGCGCTCGACGACGAGGGCAAGTACGGCTACATCAGCGATGGACGCGCCAATGACGTCGTCGTCTTCGACCGCCACACCTTCAAAACCGTCGCCACTATTCCCGCAGGCACCAACCCGGACGGCATCGCCTTCGAGCCTGTCACCAAAACCGTCTGGGCCTTCAATGGACGCAGCAGCAACGTCACCGTCATCGATACAAAATCGCTGAAGGTCGTCGCAACCATTGCGCTTCCCGGCAAGCCGGAGTTTCCCGTAGCCGACGGCAAGGGGAACGTCTTCGACAACATCGAATCGAAGAACTCGATAGCGCGGCTGGATGCAAAGACCCTGAAGCTGACCGCAACATGGCCACTCACCGATTGCGAATCTCCATCGGGCCTGGCAATCGACAAGGCGCATCGCCGCCTGTTCTCCGTCTGCGACGGCAAAACAATGGCCGTAACTGACGCCGACTCCGGCAAGACGCTGGCCAACCCGACGATTGGCGACGGCCCCGACGCCGCCGGCTTCGATCCCGTCCATCACCTCGCCTTCAGCTCAAACGGTGACGGCACACTGACCGTGGTCAACACTGCTTCCGACAAATTCAACGTCGTGCAGAACCTCGACACCGAGCGAGGCGCACGCACCATGACAGTCGATACCGCAACCGGACGCATCTATCTCGTCACTGCCGAGTTCGGCCCGCGCCCGGCGGCAACGGCGGAAAATCCGCGCCCACGCCCAGCCGTTGTTCCCGGCAGCTTCACCGTCCTTGTCGTTGGTCGTCAATAAACCTGGGTCGCAGATAGAGCATCTTCCCTGAAGATATAGTCCTCGCGACCTCATCCTCCGAAGCGGAATCTGTTGTCATTCCCGAAGGGAATCTGCGTTTTGCTTCGGGTTGCACCGAACTACAGCTTTAGGGAAAATGCCCTGGTTTTATGGCCGGCAATGTCTACGCATTGCCGGCCGCTTCTTTTCCGCTCGCCACACAACTACTCCGCAGCCCTGCCGCGCGTCATCAGGTAGTAGACCACCGGCGTCACCACCAGGCTAAGCAGCATCGACAGGCAGAGCCCACCGATGACCGCAATCGCCAACGGCTGCAGCATCTGCGATCCTGCCCCCAGCGCAAACGCCAGCGGCAACATGCCGCACACCGCCGCAATCGCAGTCATCACAATCGGCCGCAGTCGCCGCTGCGCCGCGTGCAGCATCGCCTCGCGCGGACTGACGCCCATCGCGCGGAACCGCTCATCCGCATCCAGCAGCAGGATTCCATTCTTGGCCACGATGCCGATGACCATAATCAACCCCATAAACGACGCGACATTGAACGTCGTCTGCGTGATGAGCAGCGCGAACACCACACCCGCAATCGACAGAACAGAAGACGTGAGGATGGCAACAGGCGCGGAGAAGTTACGAAACTCCGCAAGCAGAACGCCGAAGACGAGCGCGAGCGCCAGCAGCAGAACACGAATCAACTCGTGGAAGGACTGCTGCTGTTCGGCGTAGGTGCCGCCGTACTCGATGTGCAGGCCGGCCGGCAGATCCATGCCTTCGACCGTCTTCTGAACGTTCGCCATAGCCGTCCCCAGGTCCGAGCCTTCCAGCCGACCCGTCACCACGGCCATCTGCTGAAGGTTCTCACGCAGAATCTCATTCTGCGGCGGCAGTTGCTCGATCGTTGCAAGCGAGCCAAGCGTCGCCGTGTGCCCTGTGCTGCTGTTGAAGACCGTATTTCGAATCGTGTCGAGCGAACCGCGCGTGTCCGGGCTCAGCCGTATCCGGATCGTGTACGGTCTGCCGTTGACAATCATCGGAGCGGCTGGCGTCAGGCCATCGAGAATAGCGGTGGCGTCCTCCGCCACTTCGGCTGGCGTAAAGCCCATACGACCGGCCACAATCGGGTCTACTCTGAAGTCAGTCGCCGGTCCGCTGATCGTGTTGTCGATCCCATTCTCAACATCCACGACCCCTTTAATCTTCGAGATCGCATCGGCAATGCGCGGACACTCCTTATTCAGCAGCGACTGGTCGTTCGAGAACACCTTGATCTGGATTGGCTGCGGCGCATTCGACAGGTCATTAATCATGTCCTGCAACACCTGCGTGAACTCCACATCCAGCTCCGGCTCGGTCGTCTTGATCTGGCTGCGCACGTCAGCCATGATCTCGTCGATACCGCGCGAACGCTTGTCTTTCAGCCGCACGGTGAAGTCGCCCGTGTTGGCCTCCGTCACAGGCGAAAGCCCCATCTGCAATCCAGTGCGCCGAGAGGTGCTGTCCACCTCCGGCACGCTGTGAAGAATGCGTTCCACATGTTCCAGCACGCGATTCGTCTCACTCAGCGAACTGCCCGCGGGCATGATGTAGTCCAGCACAAATCCGCCCTCATCCATCTCCGGCAGCAGGTCCGAGCCTAGATTGCGATAGGCGAAGAACGTTCCGAGAACCAGCACGCCGCACGCAGCGGCCAGCAGCCACGGATGTTCCAGCGACCAGCCCAGCAACCGCGCGTGTCCACGCAGGACAGGGCCCAGCACGCGGCCTCCGCTTCCCCCCTCTGCGCCCGGCTGGTCCACCTTGTGCCGCTTGCGCAAGAGAAACAAGCTGAGCGCCGGAGTCCACGTAAGCGCGAGCAGCAATGACGTGAGCAACGCTGCGGTCATCGTAACGGCAAGCGCGCGGAAGAAGCTCCCCGTCACTCCTGTCACAGAGATAAGCGGGAGAAACACAACAACCGGCGTGATGGTCGAACCGAGCAGAGGAACAGTCAGTTCCCTGAGCGCCTTGCGCACGCTTTCCACGCGCGACTCGCCAGTGTCGCGGTGCAGCACCACGTTTTCAACGACGACGATCGCGTCGTCAATCACCAGACCAATCGCCGCCGCCAGGCCGCCGAGCGTCATCAGGTTGAAGCTTTCACCAATGGCCCACAGGAAGAGAATCGTGACCGCAACCGTTACAGGAATGACCAGTCCGGCAATCAGCGACGATGTCCAGTCCTGCAGAAAGAGAAAGAGAATAATGCAGGCAAGAAGCAGCCCAATCAAAATGGCATCGCGCACGCTGCTGATGCTCTCGCGCACCAGTTGCGACTGGTCATAGAACGGAGTGAGCGTCACGCCGCGCGGCAGCGTCCGGCGCAGCCGGCCCACTTCGGCGGCAACCGCATCGGCCACGGCAACCGTGTTGCTCGAAGGCTGACGCGCAATGTTCAGCAGCACCGACGGCTTGCCGTTGGCAGTGACAATGGTGTAAACGGGCATCGTTCCCGGCTCGACCGCAGCCACATCGGCAACGCGAATCGGCGCGCCCGAGGCCGTAGTTTTGATCACCAGATGCGCAAGCTCATCCGCGCTGTGCGCCTGTGCTCCAACCAGTCCCAGAATCAACTGGTGGTTTGCTTCATACAGCCCAGGCGAATCGATAATGTTGGAGGCCTGAATCGCATTCGTCAGGTCCAGCAGCGTGACCCCGGCCGACTGCAATCGCGCCAGGTTCGGCACCACATGAAACTCCGGCACCGCGCCGCCCTGCACCAGCACCGAACTCACACCATCAACGCGATTCAGCGGCGGCTTCAGAGTGTACGTTGCCAGTTCCCAAAGCGCAGTCTGCGAAAGCGTGTCCGAACTAAGACTATAGGCGACGATGGGGAACGTAGCGAAAGTCAGCCGGTTCGTTGTCACCTTCGCGGTTACAGGCAGCGTCTGCATCACCTTGGCCAGCGCGGCGTCGGTAAGCTGCAACGTGCGATACATGTCCACGTTCCAGTTGAAGAAGAGGCTCACCTCGGCCGAGCCACGGCTTGTCGTCGAGCGCACGGTCGTCAGCCCGGGAACACTATTGACTGCGTCCTCAATGGGTTTGGTGATCGTCACCTCCATCTGCTCGACAGGCATCACGCCGTTGTCCACGCCGATCACCACGCGCGGAAAGTTCGTCTCCGGAAAGACCGCGATGGGCACCTTCGAGGCCAGATAGACTCCGGCCAGCGTCAGGATGATGACAAAAAAGAAGATCGGCTGCGCGGCACGCATGAGCCAGAAGCTGCTCTCGCCGTTCCGCGCCGTCGCCTTCTGCTCCGTGCTGTCCGTGGTGGAGATCACTTGTCATCTCCGCTCTGGCCGGCGCCTGGCTTGTCTGCATCTCCCGGCGACACGACCTTGACCTTCGTTCCTTCATCCAGTCCGTAGTTGCCGCTATAGATGACGAGGTCCTTTGCCGTAATCCCCGCGTCAATCTGCGCTTTGCCGCCGTCCTGAAGCCCAACCGTCACGCGCCTTCCGTGCGCTACGCCGTCCTCTCCAACCACCATCACCGACTTCGTTCCATCCTGCGCCGTCAGCAAAGCTCCCGCAGGAATGAGCAGCGCATTCTGCGCAGACCGCCCCTCCATCACAGCATGGACCGGCGTGCCGACCTTGTAGATTCCCTTCGGATTCTCAACACGCAGCCACACCTCGACCGTCGTACTGCCAGGATCGAGCGCCGGGCTGATCAGCGAGACCTTCGCCGGAACAGGCTCGTCAACACCGGGCACCTGAAGCGTCGCAGGCGATCCGACACGCAGACGCTGTGCCTGCGCAAGCGCAATATGCACCTTCGCCAGCAGCGCGGAGGTGTCCATCACCGTCAGCAGCGGCGTGCCCGCCGGTGCCGTCTCTCCCGCAAAGAGTGAGCGGTCCGTCACCACTCCGTTGATGGGGCTGCGTATCTCCGAATAACTGACCTGCGCCTCCGCCCCCAGATACTTCCCTTCCGCCGAAGTCAACTGGCCCTTCGCCGCTTCAAGCGCCGCCTTGTGGCCCACGCTCACGACGCCCTCCAGATGCTTCTTAGCCGTGTCATACGCGGCTTGCGCCTGCACCAGCGTTGCCATGGCCGTATCCAGATCGCGCCCCGGAATTGCGCCTTCGCTGAAGAGCTGCTTCCGGCTGTTCACAATGCTCTGATCCAGATCGAGTGTCGCCTTGGCCTGCGCCAGATCGAGCTGCGCCTTCTGAAGATCCTCAGGAACCTGAGCCTTCGTCGCTGTCTGATACGACGCCTGCGCCGCCGTGTACGCTCCCTTGTTGTCGAGCGCCGCGGCTTCCAGGTCGCGGTTCTCCAGCACAGCCAGCAACTGTCCTGCCTTCACCTTCGCCCCGCGCTGCACATAGAACTTCTTCACCGGCGCGCTGATCTTGGGCGAGAGCGCAGCCTGCGCCAGCGGAGCCAGCGTGGCGTCCGCCTGGATATGCTCCGAGATGGGGCCAATCTCGGGGTGCGCCGCCTCCACACTCACTTCCACCGTTGGAGCAGCCTCATTCCGGTTGCAGCCACCGAGCAGCGCCACCGCGCAAACAGGCACCATCAGCGCAGCCAGCCGCCATCGCAAAGCGTCGAACTTGGTTGGGGACGTCACCCTCATCATGGCTCTATAGCTCTCCCATCAGCGTCTTCAAATTGGCCTCTGCAATCTCGTTGCGAATCATGCCATCGGCCCGCGCATTCTCAGCCAGCGTCATCGAGTTCTCAGCATCCACCACCTCCAGCACCGTCGCCTCGCCGTTGCTGTAGCGCAGCTTCGTCAGCCGCAGGCTTTCGGCTGCCGTCTTCACGCTGTCGTCCAGCGACTGCATCTGCTCACGCGCTGTCCTGGCTTCGCTGTAAAACTCCTGCAGACGCGCAATGAACTGTCGTTGCGTCGCCGTCAACGCCACGCGCACCGCGTCTCTGCGTATCTCGCTCTGCTTCACTTTATGGCCCGTAGCGAGCCAGTCCCACACTGGAATGTCCACCGTCACGCTGGCGGAGTAGCCCAGATTCCTCACTCCATCGGGGCCGTTTGCCGCAAACTGCGCCGCATCGATTCCGTAGGTCACATTCAATCCAAGATCGGGCAGATACGCAGCGCGCGCTGCAAGCACATTGGCGTCACTCGCCTTCAACGCGGCCAGAGCGCCCTTCATCTCCGGATTGCTGCGCGCAGCAGCCGACTGAACATCCGCGAAAGCCGCAAGCGGACCAACGTCTTTCGGCGCTTCTAACGAGTATGGCGTGCGCGGATCAGGAAACAACAAGGTCGCCAGTTCCAAATGCATCTTCTCCGCGGTCACGGCAGCATCCGCCAGATCGCGCTGCTTCTGCTGCTGTTGCAGTTGCGCTTTCACGACATCGGCGTGCGCCACCTCTCTCGCGTTTTCGCGCTTCACCGTCAATCCAGTAAACGCCGTCGCTTCATCCGCCGCTCGCCGTGCAATCGCAAGTTTCTGGTCCGACGCCAGCGCCCCGTAATAGAGGCCCGTCACCGCAACCACCAGTCCCCGCCGCGCCACCTCCAGCTCCGCCACATCCAGGGCCGAAGTCGCGTCAGCCAGACGAACGCCGGCAATTCCCTTCAGGCCAATCACCTCGTTCACCACCGCCTGGCTCATATACTCGTGAACTGCGTTGTTCGCAATGAATCGCGGCGTAGCCAGTTGCGCAGCAGCAGCACTTTGTCCGGCCTGGCCCAGTTCGCCACTCGGCTGCGTATACAAATACTGATTGTGATACGTGACATCCGGCAGCAGCGCCGACCGCGCAATCGAGCGGTCCAGCGCCGACACCTTGCTCTGCGCGCGCACCGCTGCAAAAACAGGCTCATTCGCCTGCGCCCGCTTAATCGCCTCTTCCAGCGTAATCGCCACCGGGGCCACGGTCGCAGCCACTGCGGTCTGGCCCGTCTGCGCCAACGCCGGCGGGCATAGAAACATCGGCGCGCCGAAAAACAGAACGCCGCTACAGAGCCACGCCACCTCGGTTCGGCGCTTTCGAGTTCTCATCATTCCAGGCTCCGGAGGGAAAATATGCTCGTTGTGTTTTTCGGTGGGAGCGCAGGGCTTCAGCCCCGAGAAATTCCCAACAACTTCAAGGGACTTTAGAGGCTGCTGAAAAAGTCTTTGTAACTGCTTTTGGGGATTAGTGCAGGGCTTCAGCCCGGCGAAAATCCTCGCAACTCCAAGGGGCTTTAGAAGCAGATGAAAAAGTCTCTGTGACCGCTTTTGGGGATTAGCGTGGGGCTTCAGCCCCGCGAAAAAGCCAGCAACTTCAAGGGGCTTTAGCCCCGGGCCTTCCCTCCAGTCAACGCAAACGGGATTTTTCAGCATCCCCTGAAGCCTACGGAAGTTCTCCTTAAAAAAGGCTGAAGCCAACCGAACACCTCCAGAATCTCCACGTGCGGCGCAGCTACCATCTTAGATAAACAGCAGCCAGAGTAGCGAGAACAAGCGCAAATGGCATCACAATCAAACCTGCCTTAAAAAACGTCCATGCGCTCACATGCACATCTTCTTTTCGTATCTCGATCAGCCACAGGATAGTTGCTAGCGACCCTGTAACAGAGAGGTTCGGCCCCAGATCAACCCCAATCAAAACGGCGCTGCGCAGCAAACCCTCTACATGCGCCGCCGCCACGCTCGCGCCCGCAATCAGGCCAAGCGGAAGATTGTTGACGAAATTCGTTCCCACCCCCACCGCAAACGACGCGGCCAGCGCGCCCCCTGCCTGCGGCCACCGCTGAAGCTCCACAAGCGCCGATTGACACAGCCGCGATGCCCCCGCGCCACTCAGCGCCTCCACCAACACAAAAAGCCCCGCAACCAGCGGAAGGACGCTCCACGAGATGCCTTTGACCAGCACAATCGGGTTCAATCGCTCCCGTACCGAAAGCGCGCCCGCGATGCAGACTGCGGTGACGAACGTAGGCATTCCCAGGTCTTTGCCCATCGCTGACGCGGCAAGCAGCACTCCCGCCACAACCGCCAGACCCGCAAGCGTGTGCTTTCCCGCGCTCGACAGATGCACCCGTTCCACGTCGAGCGCCATCCCCCCTCGCAAACTCTCCCTACAACACCAACGCAGCGCAAGATAGGTCGCTCCGATGGACACAACGGAAGCCGCTAGAAACATGCCGAACCAGCGCACGAGCGGCGGCATCGTCGCGTGAAACACAACAAGATTCGCCGGGTTCGAAATCGGCAGCACAAAGCTGGCCGCATTGGCAATGAACGCGCAAATCAGCAGGTACGGCAGCGGATCGGCCTTCGCCTTTTTCACCGACACCAGTACAGCCGGAGTCAGCACCACCGCCGTCGCATCATTCGACAGAAAAATTGTCACCAGCGCGCCAAACACATAGATCAGCGAAAACAGCCGCACGCGCGACCCCCGTGCGTGCTCGACCGCAATCGCCGCCAGCCAGTCGAAGACGCCATGCGCCTGGGCCAGTTGCGCAAGCAGCATCATCCCGGCCAGAAAAAGATAAACATCCGACCCCTTCGAGACCGCGCGCATCGCCTCACCGGGCGAGATCAGCCGCAACACGACCAGCGCAATCGCCCCGCCAGCAACCCACCACACCTCGGAGATGCCGCGCGGTCGAACCAGCATCAGCGTGATGCTCAGCGCAAAAAAAATCCAGATCGCTAGATAACTCGCTGGCATCCTCCCCCGTCCAGGCGGACAAACTCATCCACCGGTCTCGCCTCGATTGCGTCCGCGCGAACCTTGCTTGATCTTACAGGCGGCCAGTCCTCCATCCGTCATCGAGGAGTCCCTCTCTTTTGTTGTCATTCCTGAAGGGAATCTGCGTTCCCCATCCGGCCCGTGCCCTTAACCGACCGGCGACCCTCTACCGCCAAAGAAAACTTATTTTCACCAGCAACAAAAAAGACTATGATGGCGACTGCTTCCAAACCGACTCGCCAGCACAAGCCGCCACGCCCAACAGGAGACCGCCCTTGCGCGCTACCACTCGACCCTCGTCCCCCCGCCTGCAACTCTCGCTCGCCTCCCTATTCCTGCTCATCCTCCCGGCAGCCGGCGCGAAGCAGCCGCCCGCCCCACACAGCCAGTGGGTCTATCCCGGCCCCGGCGGCGCACTCATCTATCGCCACTTCAAAACCGGCGACCGCATCGTCGATTTCTCCTACGCCGGATACATGGGCGGCGGCGTAACCATCCCCTCGCTCCCGGTAAAGAAGACCGTCAACCCTTCCGGCGGCGACGACACGGCAGCCATCCAGAAAGCCCTCGATGAAGTCTCAGCCCTGCCGCTCACCTCGGGCATCCGAGGCGCAGTCCTGCTCGCCCCCGGCCACTTTCATTGCAGCCAAACCCTGACCATCGCGGCAAGTGGCGTCGTTCTCCGCGGCAGCGGCACAAACGACGCAGGCACCGAAATCGAAATGACCGGCGAGCCGCACCTCGCGTTTTCCATCACTGGCAAGAGCAACATCGTCCCGGTCGGTGCTTCCACGCCAGTCGCCGACACCTACATTCCCGCTGGAGCCATGTCGTTCACCGTGCGCGACGCCGCCGCCCTCAAGCCAGGCGACACCATCCAGATCGTGCGGCCCGTCACCCCGGCATGGCTGCACTTCATGGGCATGGACACCCTCTCGCGCAACGGCAAAAAGGAAACCTGGGTCTCAGGCGAATTGAAAGCCGAGCGCAGAATCGTTGCCGTCAAAGGCAATCAGATCCAGCTCGACGTTCCCCTCACCGACTCCTACGACGCGCAGTATCTCGGCGAAGGCGGCACAACCGTGGTCAAAGTCGAGCACGCAGGACAGATCGAACAGGCAGGCATCGAGGACCTGCGCCTCGTCGCGCCCGCACAAAAGATCACCCTCAGCCAGAAGCAGTTCACCGGCCTGCGCATGAAGGACGCCGTCGATAGCTGGGTGCGCAACATTCGCATGGCCGATACCACCGAGGCTGTCGGCATCGGCGAAGACACCCGCCGCATCACCGTGGACAACGTCAACGTCACCCAAAGCGTGCCCATCCAGGGCGCGGCCAAGCCGGCCGACTTCGCTGCCGGCGGCTCACAGATTCTCTTCAATCGCGTCAGCGGGTCCGGCGACAACGTCTTCTACTTCGCCACCGGGCCGCGCCAGCAGGGGCCGAACGTCGTGCTGAACTGCACCTTCCACGGAGACGGCCATATCCAGCCGCATCAGCGCTGGGCCACCGGTCTGCTCATCGACGGCTGCCAGGTGCCCGAAGGCGGCATCGATCTGATGAACCGCGGCGAGATGGGATCGGGTCACGGCTGGGCGATAGGCTGGGGCGTCGTGTGGAACAGCACCGCAAAGTCATTCCTCATCCAGATGCCGCCCGGCGCGGCCAACTGGTCCATCGGCAACCGGGGCGAGCAAATACTCGGCGCTATGCCCACCTATCCCCACGTCGCCAACCCACCCATGCTGCCGCAGGGAATCATCGAATCGCAAGGCACGCCCGTCGCACCGTCCAGCCTGTACCTCAAACAACTCTCCGACCGCCTCGGCCCACAAGCCGTCAAAAACATCGGCTATTAGGGAAGCTCTGATTCCATCTGCGCGCAATGTGCTTTTCGGTGGGAGCCGGGTGCCCCATCTTCGGCGCAGCTTCATCGCGCCTAAGGTGGGGTCCGACGTCACCCCTCACACCACGTCATCTCGACCAAAGGCGTCCCCCAGCGAACCTTTGCAGCCCCAATCACCCTCCCTTATCCGAGCCACGGCGGGCGAGGTTGTAAGATTAAGCAAAGAAAGGTTTGACACCCATCGCCGCACAACCGTGCCCGGCGCCCCATCGAATGAACACCATGCTCTATCCCACAGACGACCTGCGCATCAAGTGGACCAAAGTTGTCCTTCCCCCAGTTTTCCTTGAAGAAGAGCTGCCCATCACAGAGCAGGCTTCCGCCACCGTCTTCAAGGCGCGCCACGAGATCTGCGACATCCTCGCCAACAAAGACCCGCGCCTGATCGTAGTCGTCGGCCCCTGCTCCATCCACGACACCGAAGCCGCACGCGAGTACGCCGCCCGCCTCAAAGGCATCATGGCCGAGCTCTCCCGCGAGCTTTGCATCGTCATGCGCGTCTACTTCGAGAAGCCCCGCACGACACTCGGATGGAAGGGCCTCATCAACGACCCCTATCTCGACGAGTCCTTCCGCATCAACGACGGCCTGCGCAAGGCCCGTCACCTGCTGCTCGACCTCGCCGAGATGGGCATGCCCGCAGGCACCGAGTTCCTCGACATGATCTCGCCGCAGTACGTCGCCAATCTCGTAAGCTGGGGCGCCATCGGCGCGCGCACCACCGAAAGCCAGGTCCACCGCGAACTCGTCTCCGGCCTCTCCTGTCCCGTCGGCTTCAAAAACGGCACCTCGGGCAACGTGCAGATTGCCATCGAGGCTATCGTCTCCGCAGGCCACAGCCACAACTTCCTCGGCCACTCGAAGAACGGCCAGTCGGCCATCTTCGTCACCAGCGGCAACCCGGACTGCCACATCATCCTGCGCGGCGGACGCCAGACCGTCAACTACGACGCAGCCTCTGTCGAGGAGACGTGCAAGCAGCTCGCCAAGGCAGGCATCCCGCAGCACGTCATGATCGACTGCAGCCACGCCAACAGCAACAAAGACCACACCCGCCAAAGCCTCGTCTCAAAAGACGTCGCCAGGCAGATTGCCGCTGGCGACCGCCGCATCATCGGCGTCATGCTCGAGAGCAACCTGATCGCAGGCGCGCAAAAGCTCGCTCCCGGCAAGGAACTCGTCTACGGCCAAAGCATCACCGACGCCTGCATCGGGTGGGACGAAACCGTCGAAGCCCTCCACGACCTGGCCACGGCAGTCCGCTCTTCCCGCGTCTAAACAGGCTGCAAAAAATGCGCGTTTTGCTTCACTTTTTTGTTGTCATTCCCGAAGGGAATCTGCGTTTCGCTTAAAGGCACGGGTTTACCCGTGCCGCAAACGCTCCATTTCCTGTAGATACTTTACTGGCTGCGGAAAACTCGATATATGTGCTTTTCGGTGGGAGCGCAGGGCTTTAGCCCTGCGAAAAAGCTCGCAAATTCAAGGGGCTTTAGCCCCGGGCCTTTCTGCACATGCAGCCGCGCGCACTTTTCCATAGCATCTAAATAGAGGTGACTGCGGCTATTCCCTCCCCGCATGGGTGATGGCTCAGCCCCGGCGAAGATGCTCTAATTTCTGCTGAGAGCATGGGCCATGCCGAAGCGTCTGGCAATCACGATCGCGGGAGCCGTCTCGCTGGGAAGTTACGAAGCGGGCGTCCTCTACGAAGTCCTCGACGCCATCCACCAGCACAACGTCTCGCCCGAAACCTCCGAACACGAGCGCATCGAAGTAGACGTGCTCACCGGAGCCTCCTCCGGCAGCATGACCGCCGCCATCGTCGCGCACAAGATGCTCTACGCGGCCAACGAGTTTCGCGGTCCCTACGACAACCCGCTCTATAACGTCTGGGTCAAACAGATCGACCTCGCCGGCCTGATGAACACCGTAGACGACGGCACGCCCGAGAGCGAGTCCGCGCTGCGCTCCATCTTCTCGTCCAACATGGTCGAACGCATCGCCGCCGAAACACTCACCGCGCGCTACACCGACGGCGAATTGCCCGCTCCCATCACCCACATGGCCGCCGCGAAGTCCATCTCACTCGGCATGACCCTCACCAACATGAACGGCGTGGACTACGGCTACGACATGCATCCCAGCGGCAAGTTCGTCTTCACTCGCCACGAAGACCAGTTGACGCGCGTCGTCTCCGTCGAGGGCACAGACAACAAAGAAACATGGGAGGAGATTCGTGACGCAGCCGTCGCCAGCGGCGCCTATCCACTGGCCTTTCGCGCCAAGGAGATGGACCGCCGCCGCTCCGACTATCCCAAGAGCAACCTCGAACCCTGGACCGACGACCCCTCCCGCTTCACCTTCACCGACGGCGGCGTCCTGCAGAACGAGCCGCTCGGCATGGCCAAAAAACTCGTCGATGCCATCGACCACCACTGGCACAACAAGAGCCGCTTCTTCATGTTCGTCTCCCCGCACGGAAAGAACTCCAGCGCCGACTCCAGCTTCCGCGAGGTCAACGCCGATTACTTCCACATGATGCGTCGCCTGGCCAAGGTGCTGCTCGGCCAGTCCGAGTTTCAGGACTGGGTCGCCGCCGTCGAGATGAACAAGCAGATCGCCCTGCTCGACGCCCGCGCCGCTGAAGTAGCCGAAAAGCTGCGCTCCGGCGAACTCAAAAGCGCAAGCCTGAAGCGCACCGCCGACGGCCTGCTCAAAATCCTCTTCACCCAGCCCAGAAACGGCAGCGCCCGGCGCGTTGCAAAGATCGGCCCCGAAACCCTCAGCGACGCGCGCCTCCGCATCGAGCACCAGTACCACGAAGAGATCGAGATGCTCGGCCCCGGCACCTTCAGCGCCGAAGCCTTCCGCGACACCGTCCTCGCCTTCGAAAAGGCCGCCAACCTTGGCGGGCGCGACTACATGCGCATCTACGGCGTCGCCGTCTCCGAAGAGCTGCTCGCCGGGGCCGAACTCTCAGCCTTCCTCGGCTTCTTCGACGAACGCTACCGCGTCCACGATTACGACCGCGGCCGCATGGTGGCCCGCGGCGTCCTCACCGACCCCGCGCTCAGCGAACCAGGAGAACTCGGCCCCATCCGCTACACCCCCACCCAAACCAACCCAATCGACAGCACGCTCAACGGCCTGCAACTCAGCCAGCTCCCCAGCGAAGAACAGCAGATGTTCCGCGACGGCATCAAAAAGCGCGTCAACGAACTGGTGCGCGACCTCATCGGCTTCTGGTCCTATCCCGCCGACGTCGTCGTCATCGACCCGGTAATGAACGCCATCCTGAACCACCTCTTCCGCGAATAACCCACTCGTGTGGCAGGTCTTAAATTCGTCTCGCTTGCCCGAAATGAATTTCATCCTTTTTTGTTGTCATTCCCGAAGGGAATCTGCGTTCCGCATACCGGGTGCCCATCTTCGGCGCAGCTTCATCGCGCCTAAGGTGGGGTCCAACATCACCCCAAACCACGTCATCTCGACCGCAGGCAGCGCTTTTTGCCGCCGCAGCGGAGAGACCCCGCATTTCCCCGCGCGCCCAATAGCCTGAGCACTGGCCCACCGTCGCTGCACGCGCACCTACGCAACCGCCCGCGCCAACATCACCCCGCACCACACCGCCGCCAACCCAAGCACGATACTCAAAACCACATAGAGCGAAGAAGTAAAAAACTCCCCAGCCTGCAGCTTCGAAAAAGTCTCCCACTCAAAAGTAGAGAACGTGCTGTACGCACCAACAAACCCAACGGGAATCAAAAACCTCCACCCGGCGCTCAGCTCCGTCCTGCGTCCCAGATAAGCCAGCGAAAAACCAATAATCACGCAAGCTGTGATGTTGATGACGAACGTCCCATAAGGAAACTTCGTCCCCATCCGGTCCGACACCAGCACGCCCACACCGTAGCGAGCCAGCGAACCAAGTGCGCCGCCAACCGCGATATAAACATATTTCAGCAAAGTTGTTCTCCCTCGATCTCGCAACGCTCACAAGGCCGCACCCCGCGCACCTCGCTCAGAAAGCTCACTTCACAAATTTCTTCAGGGATATGCCGTGGGTAAGACTCCGCGACAGGGTTCCCTGTCAGGAGTCATCATCTGCGCCCCGTCATCCGGGAGCAGCGGTTAAGGGTGAACTCCTTCACCACGCCAATGTCTTAACTACACATTCAGCCGCGCCGCCTGTCAAGCAGTTTGAAGAAGCCCGCCGCCTCCCATACACTGGAGACAGGTTTCACCGCGCAGAGACGGGCGGTTAGCTCAGTTGGTTAGAGCGCCTGCCTTACAAGCAGGATGTCGGGGGT
>Ga0068853_100000058_pt1 | contig 78682 bp, 83 predicted proteins | sample KBSCornC32_FD_65655 | JGI IMG/M metagenome (GOLD analysis project Ga0068853, IMG submission 65655) | Corn rhizosphere microbial communities from Kellogg Biological Station, Michigan, USA - KBS Corn C3-2 | ecosystem: Host-associated > Plants > Roots > Rhizosphere > Soil ... | reverse complement strand
ATTTGGGGGTCGACGAACAGGCGCGCCCGCGACTCTGCGACTGGTCGGATGACGACCTAAAGCCGCTGTTCAGCCGAGATCGGCAGTGGCACCAGGACGTTCCTGCCAGGACCGGAAGTGGGCGCGCTTAATGGCAGGAATGGGTCGATTTCGGACGCCAGCATCGAAGCGGCAAGTTTGGATGGAAAGCGGACATTAGAACCGCCTGCCTTCCCAATGGTCGGGACTTCTGCCACCCGTGGCGGTTCGAGGGTAGGGTCATCCGTGGAGAGTTTTAGCTATTTCATTGGCTTCTATAGCCTGATCCTCGGCCTCGCCGTGACGGAGCTGCTCGGCGGCTTCGCGCACGTGGTCCGCGCGAAGGCTCTCAAGAAGCTGGAACCGCAGACCGCTCTGCTCGCCTTGTTCATCCTCGTCGACATCTGCTCGACCTGGGTCGACGGGTGGCTGTCGCTAAAGGACGTGACGGTAAATTTTGCCGGCCTGTGGGCGCCGGTGCTGCTTGCGATCTGCTTCTACCTGGCTGCCGCAGTTGTGTTCCCGCGCGACGAAGCGGACCACGAACGGCTCGCCGACTATTATCGAGAGCGCAAACGCTTTGTCGTGGGCCTGCTGCTTGCAGGCGAAATGCTCATCCACGTCACTTATCTGCACGTTTTCGAAGACCGGATTGCTCACCACCCAGCTATCTTCTGGCTTTGGACGATCCCCTATAATGTCGCCATCGAAGCCACGATGGTCGCACTGCTATTCGTCCGCTCCCGCGAGGCGAACATCTCCCTCCTCTTCCTGCTACTCGTGCTTATCGCCGTTCCGTATTGGGATGAGGGTTCGATTCCGAATGCAATCGGGAGGCAATTCGGCCAGTGATTTCAACTTTGATGCATGTTCGCACTGTCAAAACGCCAATGTCCGCAACGGGTGGAAAGCTGCCATTCGGGCGTTAAAGCCGACGCCTCCTGCAGGAGACGGCGCGATGGCCCAAATGCCGGCACTATTTATCGGTCACGGCAGCCCGACGAACACGATCGAGCGAAACGGATTCACGAACGCCTGGCGCCGAATGGGCGAGCTTCTGCCGAAGCCACGCGGGCTGCTGGTCGTGTCGGCTCACTGGTTTTTCGGGGCGACTGCTGTCACCGCCATGCCCCGACCGCGCACGATCCACGATTTCTACGGCTTCCCGCCAGCACTGTCGGAGTTTGTCTATGCTGCCCCCGGTTCGCCCGAGATTGCGGGAGAGGTTGTGGAAGCGGTGAAGCCGACCTGGTGCGGCCTTGATCATGACCAGTGGGGGCTCGACCACGGCACTTGGAGTGTCCTCGCGCAAATGTACCCGCAGGCCGATGTTCTAGTCGTCCAGCTGTCAATCAACGCTCTCAAGCCCCTCGATTATCACGTCGAGCTTGGGACGAAGCTCGCATCGCTTCGTGACCAGGGCGTGATGGTTATCGCGAGCGGCAACGTCGTCCACAACCTTGGCCGTGTGCAATGGAACAAGCCGGACGCGGCTTTCGACTGGGCCGAGCGGTTCGATGACCGTCGTGCAACAACTGGCCGACGATCCGCAGAACATTCTAAGTGTGACGGATCATCCTGATTATGCGTCGGCAGTACCGACGCCCGATCACTTCATACCGCTACTCTATCTGGCTGGCATGGCGGCGGCATCAAACTCAAAGCCCGAAGCGCTCGTTCGTGGCTACGCCATGGGGTCGTTGTCGATGACCTGTTACGGAGTGGGCACAGACCTTGGCAGCCATGAGGAACATGGCGCGGCGACGCTTCCCGCCGATGTTCCGGCCGATCAATCGAACATCTGAACGGCGAGTCAGCGTCCAGTCACAAGCTGGAACAGATACTCTTCGACCACCTGCCCATCCTCCCAGCGGGCAATCGTCGCCATGGTACTTCCATCGTTGAACAGGCCTGTCACCGCAGTCCAGTCTCCAGCACCAATGCGGATGGGATGCGCCTCGATCTGGTTCTCTGGATTCTCTTTCAGGAAGGCTTGAGCCCACGCCACGTGATTATCGACGTTCTCGGTCTCTTGACCGAAGCCTCCAACGATCACGTCCTTAGCGTGCAGCTGCCTGAACAGCTCCCAGTCGCGCTTATTCCAGGCCTCGAAATCCAATCTCTCGAACAGGGCAAGGTTGTGCTCTGCATGTTCGCTATCCGCGGCCTTTCTGGATTTAGGCTCCATGACATCTGCATCGCCCATCTCTCGCCTCCTGATTTGCGCGCAGCCTTACTCTCTTACGCTAATGGCAGGAATGGGTGGAAAGCGGGGTTATCTGCGAGGAGCCGCGTCGTCACATTCCTTAACCTCTTCGTCGCTAAGGACTGGCTCCTCGTCCGTCGTTCAATCGGCCGCCCAGACATGTGAAGGCGGGTGCGTGGCAGGAGCCACGATGTTTCTCTATCGCCTTTTCTCTCACGACGGCTCAGGCAACTTCAGCTTGATTCATGAATTTGCCGCTCGAGATGACGACGCCGCGGCAGCGTTCGTCGGCCGATGGAACGTCCGCCCGCTCGAGCTTTGGCAAGCTACCCGCAAGGTCAGGCGCTGGGCGTAAGGGGGACGATGCCGGTCTTTGAACTTCGCGACAACGTAACGCGAAGCGCGTATATGTGTTGTGCTACCAGTCGTAATCGACGGTCGAGGCGCCAAGCCGCACCTTTCCCATCCCTGACGCCGCATAGCAGTTAGCTGGTCAATTGCGATCGGCCCAACAGAGGCTGCGCCGGACAAGCCCCGGCTCCGCTGAAGCGAAGGAGGATTTGCAGGTGACTGAAGATACATTCGGCGGCAACTGGCGGAGGACGCTTCTGTCCATCTTCTGCGCCGTCGCAGTGGTTGGTGCTGCGCTAACCTACGCCATGATGTCATGATCGCATGTCGCGGCCGTCCTGAGTGTCCGTCCGCTCCGCTCACGAAGCGATCCTCTTGATTCGGCCCCTCAAGCTACGTTGCAGGAGTGCGGTCTCATGATGGACCTTTCTTTAGTCGCGGTCTTGAGATTGGGCGCCATTCTGCTCGTGGGTCCGTTGCTCTGGATTCTCTTCCGATCAGAATTGGCGCGCCGACGCGTCGAGCGAGAGCGGGAAGATCAGCTGGCAAACGAACGCCGATACGGACAAGACCGGTTGCGCGAGCGCGGCGACTGAATTGTAAACGCAGCTTGGACCGCCAGCATTTCAGGTCCGAATGTGGCGCTAATGGCCAGAATGGGTGGAAAGCAGCCATTGCCGGGCGAGAGTTCGTTGCGGGATCACGACGGTGCCTCAGGCAGGTCGTCGAGTTCCTAGGTCGAGACCTTCCCGGTCGTTTGATTGACAAAAACTATCGCTAGTTCATTCTCTCAGGGCAAATTGAAGCAGTTTCCAGTGGGGCTGATGGGGGAGTGCCCATGAAACGCGTAGCGCTTATAGCAATGACGACGAGCTTCGGAGTGTTAGGCGCGCCGACTTCGGCGATTGCCGAGGGTGCCAGCGTCGTTTTCCACAATTGCAGCAGTCAGGATTTGACCATGAATATCGCGCCCGGAGGGCCTGGCTGCACAGCTCCCGCTCGCGACAGATGCTCGTCGCCTCCACAAGGCCTGGGCCCGCACGATCTTACCGCGTCAGACGGGAATAGTAATATTGTCGCGCAGGTACACATCGACCTCGGTCCGACCGGTTATGAATGGACCGTCGGGGGTGAGTGTTCCTAGTTGCCGCGCTGTCGCAAATGTTTCCATCGTTTCCAGGGAGGAGCCTGAATGAAGTGGCCCCATCGTCTGTCCGTGCTCGTCGCCGAAGTCATAGTTCTTGCGTTGATGACGGCTGCGCCGGCATTTGCCGAGACGATGCTAGTCTGCGATCTGGAGCCAAACGAACTGCTGGTTCAGGATTCCCCAACGATTCTGACATTGAACGAGTCAGAGCACACGATCAGCGGGAAGCTTGGCAGTTACCACTACAGCGATCCAACTTTTCAGGGCGTGATTCGAGAAGAAAGTTTTGCTCCAGTCTCGGCAACATTTGCCGAGGACGAAATTTCCTTCACTGCCCCGCCCGCGTTGATAGTACATGCGAGCGCTGGCGATAGATTTAATCTGAACCGCGTCACCGGAGAATTTCAGCACTTCGACGCCGGCGGTACGCGCGTCGGCGACACCCAGCGGTGCCACCCAGCCACCAAGCAATTCTAGCGCATTCGCTTGCTTGGGCTGTCGCTTGCACAGAGGCAGCGTGGCCAAGGCCTGATGTCTGCTATGGGTGGAAGCGGACATTGACGGGTTGGGTCGCTCGCGTACGTTTGACAGGTGACTAATCCGCCGCCGCCACCACTGCCCACTCGCGAACTGATGCTTGAACATGAGCAGAGCGCCGAGACCGCTTATTCCGCAATGTATGATGCCCAACCGTGGGATGAGAAAGACCTCAAAGATGAGGCCCTCGTTTATCTCATGCGGGCAATCGAGGTCGCCGAAGCGTTAGGCTTGAACGGGGACGTAAGACGCTTGAAGGCGCGCGTCGACAAAATCATGGGTGTCTACAACAGCCAGTTTCGCGGGAATTTCCGCTGATAGCTCGCCTGCGGCTGGCAGGCCTGTGAGCTAAAGCAGTTAACTCTACAGCTAGAACTGTCGGGCAATGCTAATGGCAGGAATGGGTCGAAAGCTGCCATTAGCGACTGCCTGAACGAACGTCCGCTTGCTTGGTCGGGCCGAGCTGCCGGCAAACGGCTGCGAAGGGCGCAAAGCGGCCGCAGCTCCAATGGCGGAGTTGCGGTCGAAAGCGAACATTGAACTGGGAGCCTTTCAGTGAAAACGCCACGATCATGAACTGCACCAACGTGTGCCCCAAGGGACTGAACCCGGCCAAGGCGATCGCCGAGGAAAAGAAGCTCATCGCGAGGCGTTACCTCTAGCCGGATTCTGCATCCTACGGGGAATCCCTTAGATGAGGCGCAAACCGGTCCATGCTAATGCGAAGCATTCTCATGTAAGGAGAGTGCCATGCGATCGGATTGGAAGACAGAGAGCAAGATCGACGCGCTCGACCTTGCAGCCATATGGCCCTGCGGTGCGCAGGCGGCAGGTCTCTCGCTGCCGCCGATTGAGACGGCCGAGACTCCCCGGCGTGCGCTTCCAGATGAGGACGACAATCATGGAATATGGTGACGCGATCAATCGCGAAGCTGGCGAGAGAGCATTGGCAATCGCCTTCAGGAAACTTGCGGATGGCGCCACCGACCTGCGAAGAGTCGCGGCCGAAGCCGTTGCCGAAGCCTATTGCGTCTGCGTGGCCGCTGGCGAGGATGCGGTGGAGGGCACGCTTTCAGCAATCCATGCGAACCTGATCGACAATTTGAAGGTTCGTTTGTGCACCGCAGCCAGGGAGCAAAACTGAATGGCCCTCCATCATGTCCGTCCAGCAGAGAAAATTCATCTGACGCCGGTCGCTGACCCGGCGGCGAAGACGTCGGCGCTCGTGAAGACCGATACGTTCGAAGCCGTGCATCTCGTGCTTCGTGCAGGAGACGACATTCCGAGCCATTCGGTCCCGGGCTACGCCACAATCCACTGTCTCGAGGGACTCGTGCTCCTGAACATGACCGAACAGCTGCAACTTGCGGCCGGAGACTGGCTCTATCTCGACCGGGGCCAGGAGCACTCGGTTTCGGCGATCGAAGACAGTTCGTTATTGGTGACGATCCTGTTCGAATGAATCGGACACGCCGCCGCCTCGGAACGGCCCTGGATCTTCACCCTATTCGATTGTCAGCGATTCAGTGTGCCCGAGCCCCTGGCTGTAATCGAGGACGGAGAGATGTTTGCACTCCGCCTTCATCGTCGCGACTTCCGCCGTGCCGGGCGGCGCGAGATCGGTGAGATTGGGATGGCGCTCGGCAAGGAGCTTCCAGGCGAAGCTTCTTTCCGCGAGGTCGGTCACTTCCTCGGCGTGGCAGCCGGCGTAGACCGCCCTGATGTCGCGCAATTCACGCGGCTCGTGTCCGACGGAAATCGAAACCCGGTTATCGCGCGCGATGTTCTTGAACTTCTGGCTCGTCCGGTAGATGAGGAAATACACCCGGAAACCCTCGTTTGCGTAGCCGACCATCGTGGTTTGCGGCCAGCCGTCCTCCCGGACGGTCGCAATTGTCATGATCCTGTTTGCGTTCAGGATCCCGATCGCAGGCTGTTCCATTTGGAGATGTCTCCTGAGTTCAGGTGCCAGCTTCATTGTTACGGCGAGTGATGCGGCAGTCCCGCTCTGACATAGGCGATGACAGCCCAGATGTCCTTCTTGCTCAGCTTGTCCTTGAACGCGGGCATCTCGGATTCGAACGCCTGTCCCCCTTCGGCCACGGTCCAGTACATGTAGGGTTCCGCCGGGCTCCTCGGCGTCCGCGCGAGCCACTCGAGGTCAGCGGGCGCGGGAACCTGGGCGAAAGCGTCTGGACCGGTCCCCTGTCCGCTCCACCCGTGACACGCCGCGCAATTGCGATCGAAGACCATGCGGCCGCGTTGCAGCTTGGCAGCTGTGGCGGGAGTCGGATCGTGCATGCCGGCGTAGGGCCGCGGAATCCCGTGCATGATCACCTGTTGTTTGCGGACGATGTTCGCGGCCCAGCGCGGCGGGCCTTCGTCCGACTGGGCTACGGCCACTGCGACCGGCGCGGCGAGAATTGCAGCAGCGATGACGTACCGGATCATGTCGGTTTCCTTCCGCCGGACAAGGAACTGACGGCAGCATCGGCGTCATCCCAAGGCCTGTCACTAAGTAGGTCTCCGTATAGCGCGGCGCGGCCCCGAGGCCGAAACCGTCAGGGCAGCAGGATTGCTGCGAGCACCGACCAGGGAGTCGGCCAATGACCCGGAAGAGCGGCCTTTCGAGAATGCCCGTCGACAAAATCCCCTCCTCACCGAATGGGCAAGCCGGATCGGCGAGGCCCGATCGCAACAATCCCGTGGCGGTCGAGGCGTTCGATCGGGAGCGCATGGGCCTTGCGGCGAAGGAATAAGGACGGGCGTCCGTGAACAGCGCCCCGGCGACCAGGAGAGCATCCATGCCAATGATCAAGCCATTGCTGCGCGTGGTTCGGGCTGACGACGCCGATTATTTCCGGACCCGTGCAATTCAGGAACAAATCGCAGCTCAGAAAGCGACCTGCGAGGCCGCCCGGAAGCGCCACGACGAGCTCGCCGCCATGTACCGCTTTCGGGCGTTGATGCTGCCGGACGGGCTCTTGTCCGAGCCGGATCCGGTTCGGACAAGGGCCTTCGAGACGGTCTCCTGATCGGTCGGGATCCCCGGCAGCCTGGGCCTTCACAATCACGTTCCAGAGAAGCTTGAATGAAACAGAAAGCCATCGACGTCCTGCAGGAAAACCGCCTGATGGGAATTGCCACGCTCCGGCCCGACGGCTGGCCGCAAACCACGATGGTCAGCTACGCCAACGAGGACATCCTCATCTATTTCATCGTCTCGCGGCAGAGTCAGAAGTTCGCCAACATCCAGCGCGACGACCGTGTTTCGCTGGTCATCGGCCGCGACTTTCACGACCCGTCGACGATCAGGGCCCTGTCGATCGCCGCGCGCGCGTCCGAAGTGCGAGATCCAAAGCAGCGGGAGCGCGCGGTCAAATTGTTGCTCGAACGTCATCCAGGATTGCGCAGGCTCGAGCGTCCAGAAGCCGGCCACTCGGCAGTGATGCGCGCCAATCCTGAGATCATCACGATCCTCGATTATTCCAAGGGCTTCGGCCATGCCGACCTGCTGACGGTCGGACCTGGCGGGCTCACCGACATGACGGCTGCGCGCGACGACGATTGGGGCTTCGGTGCAAAGCTGAAGCCGACGGTTTGATTGCGGCCGTCACGGCGGCCGAAAGGCTTGCTTTCGCCTAGAGAGACAGGCTCAGAACGACTGAGGCGACATGATCGTCCGTGTCGGGCCCGTGTCGCACCGACGTATATTGGTTCAGATATCCGATCTCGGCCGTGATGTTTTTGGTGATGGGCGTCGTCACCGCGATCAGATTCCGCACACGGTCGAAGCCGTCCGAGCGCTGAAAGCTCGTCCTGTTCAGGTTGAAAAAGGGTTCGCTGCTCAGAACGAGCGCGGTCCGCCCTCCCGGGCGCAGGGGCAGCGTGTATTTGAGATATGGACGGACCCGCCAGCCTGTCCCGTCAATGCCTTCCCGCCACCGTTGCTCGAGACGGACGCGGCCACTCAACCGGCCTCGTCCGAGCTTCGCAACATTGTCGAACGTGACCTGCTCGCGGGCCCGATGCTCCATGACGGTGAAGTGGCCGGCCGAATAATTGGAGTCGTGCGTGTAACCGCCCCAGGCGGTCACCGTCTTGTTCAGTCGGTAGCCGAGGAGCGTGTTGGACTCGACCTCGTACAGGCCGTCTCTTCGGTCGCTCAGCCGCACGGTGACGTCCTCCGACAAGCGCCACTTGTCGGCGAGCTTCACCGTCGCGCTGACGCCGGTCCACAGCTGATTGTCGTCGGCGGCCGAAGCGGGCGCCGCCAACGCAAGCCCGATGAGGAACGCGGCGGCGGCCGCGGTGCGCGTGACGAGGCGCATGCGTCAGCTGACGATCATCGCGATCGCGGCCACCGCCATGCCGAAGCAGAAGATCAGGAACGGCAGGAGCAGCACCAGCGCCGTCGCTTCGCCGGCGCTCGAGCGCCCGGTCGCGGTCTGGATTCCGCGCATCCGGAACATGGCCCAGCTGAGGGTCTTCCTGCGATCCGGCGCCATCGCCGGGAACAGTGCCGGGATGGCAAAGAAGGCCGCGATGAACGCGAAGATCACGCCGTAGGCGACCGCCATGTGGCCGCCGCGGAAGGAGAGGCTGAGGACGCCCACGAACCCCGCGAACAATGTGGCCATCGCAATATACAGGCCGTTCGGAAGCTCGAAGCTCTGATCGTTGCAGGCGCGCGGGGCAGGCGCGGCAACAATCTCGTCGCGGGCGATCAGGACTTCGGATTTTACGCGAGTGGTCATCACATGCTCCATTCAGCTTGGAATGGCAGCTGGATGGCCAGTCAGACGCGCAATCCGCTATCCGTAGTTTTCCGAGGGTCCCTTGTCCTGGGCGGCGAATGCGATCCGAAGCGCCTCGGACAGGCTCCTCACCTCGAGCTTGGTCATCACATTGGCGCGGTGGATCTCGACGGTGCGCGGACTGATCCCGAGGTCATAGGCGATGGTCTTGTTGGGCAGACCCCTGGCCAGTCCATCGAGAACTTCGCGCTCCCGCGGGGTCAGCGCCTGAAGGCGCACCGCGGCCTCGTCCGCCCGCTCGCGGCCCGCCGCCGAACGCTTGAGCCGCCCCAGTCCCTGTTCGATCGCGGAGAGAAGGACCGCTTTCTCGAACGGTTTCTCGATAAAGTCGACGGCGCCGGCCTTCATCGCCTGGACGGCGAGGCTGACGTCGCCGTGCCCGGTCATGATGATCACCGGCAAGGTCACTCCCTTTGCCTTCAGTTCCTCCTGAACCTCGAGACCGTCCATGCCGGGCATCCGGATATCGAGCAGGATGCAGCCGGACTCGAGGTCGGGCGCTGCCTTGAGCAGCGCGACACCGCTTTCATAGGCGCGCACGTGGAACCCGGACGTCTTCAGCATGAAGCCGACGGAGCGGCGGATCGCTTCGTCATCATCAACCAGATGGACCAGACGCAGCGCTTCATCGTTCATGTCTTCGCTTCTCCGCTCGGCATGGTGAAATGGAAGGCGGTGCCGCCGTTCGTGCCAGGCTCGAACCATATGCGCCCGCCGTGCGCCTCGACAATCGTTCTGCAGATCGAGAGGCCAATGCCCATTCCGTTCTGCTTTGAAGTGACGAACGGCTGAAACAGTTGAGGCGCGATGGACTCGCTTATCCCGGAACCGGTGTCCTCGACCGTCACCTGGACATACCCGTCGCGAGCACGGGCGGTGCTGATCGATAAAGAGCGCAGAGCACTGCCGATCATGGCATCGATCGCATTGCGGATCAGGTTGACAAGCACCTGCTGGATCTGGATCCGATCGATGAAGACGAGGTCTGCTTCGGGGTCGAGCGCCAGGTGCAGGTCGATGTCGTGCTCCCGCGATCCGACCAGCGCCAGGGCATTCGCCTCATTGATCACGCGCTGCAGGCTTTCGACCCGCCGCTCGGTCTCCCCATGACTCATGAAATCGCGCAGCCGTCGAACGATCTGGCCGGCGCGGATTGCCTGCTGGGCGGCCTCGTCCAGGGCTTCGCGGACCATTGCGAGAGTCTCCGCGTCCGGCTCCTTGATGAGGAGGTCGCGCGCGCTTTCGCAATAGCTCGAGACTGCGGTCAGGGGCTGGTTCAATTCGTGGGCGAGGGATGAAGCGAGCGTTCCCATCTCGCTTACCCGCCCGACATGAGCGAGTTCCGACTGGAGGTCCTGAAGGCGCAGCAACGTCTGTTGCCGTTCGGTGAGGTCGCGGATGAAGCCCGTGAAAATGCGTCTTTCGCCCAGCCACGCTTCGCCGACCGCGAGCTCGATCGGAAAGGTGTTGCCGTCGCTGTGGAGCGCGGTGGTGACCCGGCCGATCCCGATGATCTTGCGTTTGCCTGTCGTGAGATAGTTGACCAGATACTGGTCATGCCGGTCCCGGTCCGGATTGGGCATCAGCATCTTCACGTTCCTGCCGGTCACCTCGGCCTCGGAATAGCCGAACATCTTCTCGGCGGCCGCGCTGAATGACAGGATTGACCCGCCCTCGTCGATCACCACCATCGCATCGGGAATGGTGGCCAGAATCGACCGCAGATGGGCTTCGGCCTCTGCCGGTCCGTTGAGAGCAGGCTGGTCCATGACAAGGCCCCATAGCAATGCGCGGAGCCGGTTGGCAGCCGCGGCGTCGGCCGCTTACTCAGGAAACTTACTTATCCAAAGCGGGCGCCAGGCTCGTTAATTGAGGCTCGATCATGGAAAATATCGAGCCCGCCACTCCGAATGAAGAAGAGAGCGCAGCTTCCGACCTTGCGCGGCGGCTCGCCCGCTATCGGCGTAGGGTCGAGGCGGAAGGCCGTCCCCGGTCGCTCAGGTTGATCGACCGCGCGATCGAGGACGCCGGGAAGAAGGGCAAGCTCGACGAGTGAGGGTTTGTGCCAGCGTCTGCCGACGCTTCTTGAGAGGCGCCGCTTGAGACGAAGGGCGGTTGTTCACCCCGTGCTGAATTCACCAGCGCAATGTCGGAAACGGTTCGGAGACCGTTGATCTGTCAGCGCTGCTCACCGAGCCGCGGCCGCCACAGCACCGGCGCATAGGCTATGAGGAACAGCAGGAATGCTCCGCCCCAGGCGAGGCCCGCAATCTCAATCCCAAAATTGTAATCGATCAGCCGGAGCGAGGCGAGAACGCGCAGGACGGCGCCGGCGGTGACCAGAAGATAGACGACGACCGTCGCTCCGTTCGCCTTCAGATCCCGGGCCGTGTGGCCGAGACTTGCGCGCGTCATGACGGCGAGGATCATCGTCGCCATCGCTCCGGCGGTCAGCGAATGGATCGCCGCGCTCCGCGGAACGGCGCCGATGAGACTGAGACCGAGCAGGGCAAGGCCGATGGGAACCCAGGCGTAACCGACGTGGAGAATAAGCACGAGCGGATCGGCGAACGTCCGATATCCTCTCCAGCGCAGCCAGCGCGCGGCCTGCAGCGCCGCGGCGGCGAGCACGACAATGCCGATCGGAGTTTCGGCGGGCCCAGAAAGCCAGGCGAGCATCGCGACCGCGGTCGCCGCGATGACGAACAGGTCGAAGCGCCCCGGCTGTGAGGGAAGGCCGTTCCTGATCCCGCGCTTCGCCATCCAGTTGCGGGTGAAAGAGGGGATGATCCGCCCGCCGATCAGCGAGATCAGCAAGACGACGATGGCAAGGGCCAGCTGCCAGCCGAGGTCGGGCAGCGGGATCGCTCCGGTCACGGCGAGATAGTCGACCGCATCGGCGGTTCCGAACAACAGAATCATGCCGACCACGGGCGTGTTGCGGTTGTTCGCTTCGAGCACCTCGCGCGCGGCGAGCAGGCCGAGAACGAAGTAAAAGCCGACGTCCAGTACGGCAGCGGGCCAAAGGCCGGTCGCCGCCGAAAAGAGCAGGGCCAGTCGAGCCGCCGCCCATAAACCGAACAGGCCGGCGAGCGGCCAGCCGGCGATGGGGAGTCGGCCGGTCCAGTTCGGCACCGCGGTCAGCAGGAATCCGCCGATCACCGCGCCAACGAAACCGAACAACATCTCGTGGCGATGCCAGGCAAGCGGATCGAGCGCGGTCGGCAGGCTGATCTCGCCGGTGAGCGAACAGATCCACAAAGTGAGCGCGATCAGCGCCCAGGCCGCGCCTCCGAAGAAGAACGGGCGGAAACCGCCGCGGAAGAAGGGATGGGCAGCGGCCATCCGCCGCCGCCGCAGTGCGAGCATCTGCTCGCCGCGGGTCACGAACTCGCGCGTCGAAGTCTCAGGCATGGCAACATTCCTATGGGCGGCAAGCTCGCTGCGACCATACGTAATAGCCGCAATTCGGGAGAGGCGGCGCCTCAGCGGATCCGGGGTTCCGCTTTCCGCCCCCAACTCGCGGACGACAGGTGGGCCCAGATGCACCGGATCAGGCCCGTGAAGGCGATCGCCCAGGCAATCAGCGCAAGGACGATGAAGACCTGCGGAATGCGCGCGAGGAAATCGAAGCCCGTCGCGCGCGACAATTGGAATGTCGCTGTCGTGTACATGCCGAGCGGGAAGACCATCCCCCAAAGTGCGGGCTCGTATCGCGGCACTTCCTTTCGAACGACGTAGCGCCACAGCATGAGCGCGATCAGGAGCGGGATCCACCAGCTCGCCGCCGCCCAGAAGAACAAGGTGAATCCGGGCAGAAACGGCGCGACCGGTCCGAGCACGGGCCAGTGGCCGAGCCGCAGCATCAGTGTCGAGCCCGCGAGCGTGGTGATCGCGACCGCGCCCATGTTGATCCAATAAGGCGGCGAGAAGTCCCGCGAGGCCAGCCGGACGAACGTGAGCCGATAGAAGATCAGCGGGATGATCGCGAGGTAAAGCATGCTCCCGATCATGAACATGGCGATGCACAGGAACTGAATTGGCGGCGGCGGCGCAGAGAGCCCGTCCACGGCGCCGCGGGAGACGACGATCGACTGGGTCGCGACCGCGGCGATCAGCCAGGCGCCGTTGATCCCGGCGGCCAGCGTCGGCTTGCGCTGCCGGATCGTCACCGCGGTGAAGAATGCGTACATGATCACGAACCAGAGCCCGAGCCCGAGCCACCATAAGGCTCCGGCGATCGTCGTGCCGTGCGCGACGAGCGCGGTCTGTGTGGCGATCATGCAGGTGCCGGCGACGAGAGTGAAGAAGCCCGGCGCGCGCTGGTGGTCGAACAGATCGTCGAGCACCCGCGCGGGGAATCGCACCAGGCGGATCAGGGTCAGCGTCCAGAGGCAAAGGTAAAAGACCCAGTTCAGGCCGACGAGAATCCCGGCAACCAGAAGATGGCTGAGAAGGAAGCTCGCGATCGACACCGCGGCCGTCGCCATCACAAGCGCGAAATAGCCGGGAAAGAGCGTCTCCGCGGCTGACGCGATGATGCCCCGGCTCGCCGCCCTGATCGGGCCGCCCTGTGCGGCGCTGAGGGAAATCATCAAATCACACCTTTCGCAGCGGCATCTTATCCACCGATTCCATCGGTGGTCGTGATTTGAATCAATCCGGCAGATGTTGCGATCGCATAGTCCTCTCACCACAAGATGTGGGAGGGAGTGATGAGTTTCGACGTCGCGCTGGCCGAGGAGATCTGGACCGCCAAATACCGCTTCAAGACCGGCGAAGGGACAGGAGACTCGAGCTTCGCCGAAACCGCACGGAGAGTGGCGAGCGCGGTTGCCGCGGCGGAAGCTCCGGAGGTGCGGGATGTCTGGGAACAGCGCTTCCGCGACGCCGTCGAGGACTTCCGCTTCATCCCGGCCGGGCGGGTGCTGGCCGGCGCCGGCACGGAGCGCAGCGTCACCTTGTTCAACTGCTTCGTCATGGGGACGATCCCCGACAGCCTCGACGGCATTTTCGAGCATCTGAGGCAGGCCGCGCTCACCATGCAGCAGGGCGGCGGAGTCGGAATGGATTTTTCGACGATCCGGCCGAGCGGCAGCCCGGTCCACGGAGTCGGAGCGGAGGCATCGGGGCCGCTGACCTTCATGGACTGCTGGGATTCGATGTGCCGGACCGTCCATTCCGCCGGGCAGCGCCGCGGAGCGATGATGGGATGCCTGAGGATCGATCATCCGGACATCGAGGCGTTCATCGAGGCGAAGCGTGATGCGGCGCGATTCCGCAACTTCAACCTGTCGGTGCTGGTCACCGATGCGTTCATGGCGGCGCTGGGCGCCGACGGCGAGTGGCCGCTCGTCTTCAATGGAGAAACCATGCGGGTGGTGCGCGCCCGCGAGCTGTGGGAGCGGCTCATGCGCGCGACCTACGACGTTGCCGAGCCCGGGGTGATCTTCGTCGATCGTGTGAATGACCAGAACAACCTCGCGCATTGCGAGACGATCAGCGCGAGCAATCCATGCGGCGAGCAGATGCTGCCGCCCTATGGAGCCTGCCTGCTCGGCTCGATCAACTTGGCGCGGCTCGTCGACAGGCCGTTCGAGGACGGAGAACTCGATGAGGAGCAGCTGGGCGAGCTCACGCGCACCGCCGTTCGGATGCTCGACAATGTGATCGACATCTCGCGCTACCCGCTGCGCGAGCAGGACGAAGAGGCGAAGGCGAAGCGCCGGATCGGCCTTGGAATCACCGGTCTCGCGGACGCGCTGCTGTTCTGCAGCGCCGCTTATGGCGGAAGCGAGGCCGTCGCGCTGACCAGGCGCTGGCTCGGGATCATCAAGCGCGAGGCCTATCGCGCCTCCGCGCTGCTCGCGGCCGAGAAGGGCCCGTTCCCGATGTACGACCCGGCGATGCTGGAGCGGCCGAACCTCGCCGGCCTCGACGAGGATGTCCGCGCCCTGATCGCCGAACACGGGCTCAGGAACGGCTGCCTGACGTCGATCGCGCCGACCGGAACGACCTCGCTCCTCGCCGGCAACGTCAGCTCGGGCATCGAGCCGGTCTTCGCTTATTCCTATACCCGCAAGATCCGGCAGGCCGACGGCTCCACGCGCGAGGAGCAGGTCGAGGATTATGCGATGCGCCTGTGGCGGCAGGTCAGGGGCGATGTCCCGCCGCCGCCCGAGCTGTTCGTGTCGGCGCAAACCCTCTCGCCGTCGGATCATTTGACGATGCAGGCCGCGGCGCAGGCGTTGATCGACAGCTCGATCTCGAAGACTGTCAACTGCCCGGAGGACATCGCCTTCGACGATTTCGCCGACGTCTACATCGAGGGCTATCATCTCGGCTGCAAGGGACTGACGACCTACCGGCCGAACCCCGTTACGGGCTCTGTCCTCAGCGTTGGCGGGCCCAAGGCGGATCCCTTGCCGCAGAAGGCGGAGGAGGCGTTGCCGCCGCGGGACGAGCAACTCGAGGGAACGACCTACAAGCTGAAATGGCCGGAGAGCGCGCACGCGGTCTATGTGACCATCAACGACGTCGAGCAGGACGGGAAAAGGCGTCCGTTCGAGATGTTCATCAACTCCAAGAACATGGAACATTATGCCTGGACCCTGGGGCTGACGCGGATGATCTCGGCAGTGTTCCGGAGGAGTCCGGACGTGGCGTTCGTCGCCGAGGAACTGAAGGCCGTGTTCGACCCGCGCGGCGGCGCCTGGATGCATGGGCGCTACGTGCCTTCGCTGCTCGCCGCGATCGGCGATATCGTGGAGCGGCACCTGCAGGGTCTCGGGGGCGCCGACCGGCCGAAGCCTGAGGCGGCATTTGCGCATCCGTTCGCGCCTGTTGCCTGCCCGCAATGCGGCGCCTCGAAGCTCGTGAAGGTCGAGGGCTGCAACAATTGCCTCGAGTGCGGTTATTCCAAATGCGGCTGAGGGGCCTGGGGCTTCTTGCCCGGTTGGCTTTTCTCCGCGTCCATGACTGTGACCGGAGCCGCAACCGCGCCGTCGACCAGCGAGTCCGAGGTGACAACGACGGTCGTTCCCGGTTGCACAATCTGGACAATGGCGCTTCTGAATTCGCCGGGAGCGCGGAAGCGGTGCCATTCTTCGCGAGGGACGGGCTGGTCGCTCTCATCGGACGAGAGCGACACACGCATCCAGTGCTGACCGGAGGCATCGACATTCCGCAAGGTATAAGCCCAGGTGCCGTTCACCGGCCCATCGACAGCGACTGCCGACGCGCCAATTTCAATGCCGTTGCGCAGGACGACCGCCTTCCGATCCGCGCTGCTGACGATGATTGACAGGGGCCCTCGCGGCGACCTCTCCGGGTGCCATTCATAATCGACGGTCGGAGCGGCCCCGCCCGACGGTGAGGCGGTAACGATCTCCGGAGCGGGTGCGATCCTCGGCGTCACCTTTTCATCGGTGATCACGACGGTCATGCCGAGCCTGGTTGCGCCGTACAGCAATTTGGCGAAGCCCGCCGGCAAGCGAATGCAGCCGTGGGAAGCGGGGAACCCCGGGAGATTGCCGGCATGCAGCGCGACGCCGCCCCACGTCAGCCGCTGCATGTAAGGCATGGGCGCATTGTTGTATTTCGAGGAATGGTGTTCGACCTGCTTCTGGAGCACGGTGAAGATTCCGGTCGGCGTTTCATGACCGACCGTTCCAGTGGAAATCGTGGTGGCGCCGATCGGGACGCCATTGCGAAAGAGCAGGGCGCGTTGCGTCGACAGGTTTACGATCAGGAGCATTGGGCCTTCCGGCGCCACCCGGGGCGCCCAGACGAACTGGCCGGGCTCGAGGGACGTCACCATTTCTACGACCGAACCTGATCCGATCTGGACCTGCTGCGACCAGAGCGGGGTCCCGGCGAGAACCGCTCCGACCAGAACAAGCGGCAGCAGCCTTCTCATCGTCCTTGCTTCCACTCCGACGCTCGTCAGTGACCCATCACCAACGCTATCGGACAATTCTTGATGAGGGCGTGGGTTACGCCGCCGAACAGGAATTCGCCGGCGCGGCTGTGGCCGTAGGCGCCCATGACGACGATTCCCGCATCGACGCTCTGCGCAAAGCTTACGAGCGCTTCGTCGATCGGATCGCTCGTTTCGAGAGTTTCAAGCTGGGCATGGATTCCGTGGCGCGAGAGATATTCCAGAAGGATCGTTGATGGAAACTGCGCCTTCTTTTCCTCGCTGAATTCCACGACGCGAGTCTCACCTGCCATCTTCAACAGCGGGATTGCGCTTCGAACGGCGTTCGCAGCTTCATAGCTGCCGTTCCATGCGATGACCGCCGGACCGCAAGTATCCCACTCGACGAGCCGGTCGCCGGTAACCAGCAGCGGCGTTCGAATCTGCGCCAGCAAATCGCCAATCAGCGTGACGGCGGGTCCGCCGAACTCGCGCTGCTTCGGTTCCCGCCCGCTAATGATGAGATCCGAGAAGGCAGCGCACTGGATCAGCCTGGGAACGACCGCGTCCGTGGCTTCCTCATAGTCCCAGCTGACATCCTCGGTCCGGAGCTGCTTTTCAATCCGCTGCCGGAGCTTTGCCGCCTGTTCCTCGAACGCATCGACAATTTCCTGGCTGATGTAGGCCGCGCCAAAACCGTCGATGACCGTGAACGCCTGAATGGGCGTCACGTGCAGGCAATGAATGTGTGCGCCCCAGGCGCGCGCCAGCGTAAGGACCAGCTGCAGCCGGTCCATGACGGAATCGTCATCGTGGATGTGAAAGAGGATCGTCTTGATGCCGGTATCGCCGATCTGCCGCGCCATGCTGCGCGCATCAGGACGCTCCATCAGCAACTGGGATTCGGGTTCGTTCCTCATGGCTTGCTCCTTTCTCGGGACGGATTTTCACGCGTCGGGAGCGTTGATCCGCGTTTCGGGCGCAGCGCGATATTCGTGAATCCACGTACGTCAGACACCGCCGCTCTAGGTGTCACTACTTATTGAGCGGCTTTGGGCGACGAGCGATTAGTACGATAACCGCCAGGAAGCAGTCCTCAGGAGCAAGGTCATGGCCAGCGACACTCGAATCCTCTTCGAAGGATCGCCGCGGAATGCAGCCACGCGAGATCCACAACTCATGAAGGCGCTTGTCTACGGCGGCCCCGGGAAGAAGTCGCTGGAGCAAAGACCCAGGCCCGCGATTCAGGCGCCGGGCGATGCAATCGTCAGGATCGTCAAGACGACCGTCTGCGGGACCGACCTGCACATTCTGAAAGGCGATGTTCCGACCTGCGAGCCGGGACGGATCCTCGGCCATGAGGGAATCGGAATCGTCGAGGAAGTGGGCGTGGCGGTGACGGGTTTCAAACGCGGCGACCGCGTCCTTATCTCCTGTATCTCGGCAGACGGCACCTGCGAATATTGCCGACGGGGCATGTACTCCCACTGCGTCAACGGCGGCTGGATTCTCGGCAACACGATCGACGGCTGCCAGGCAGAATATGTGCGCACGCCGCATGCGGACACGAGCCTCTATCACATCCCCGAAGGCGTCGATGAGGATGCGGTTGTGATGCTGAGCGACATTCTCCCAACCGGCTTCGAGTGCGGGGTTCTCAACGGAAAGGTGGCGCCGGGTTCGACCGTCGTTATCGTCGGCTCCGGACCGATCGGCCTCGCAGCGCTGCTCACGGCGCAATTCTACTCACCGGCGCAAATCGTCATGATCGATCTCGACGACAAGCGCCTAGCGACGGCACTCCAGTTCGGGGCGACGGACATCGTGAACAGCGGCGACGGGAGCGCAGCCGAAAGGGCCAAGGCACTGACCGCTGGACGCGGATTCGACACGGTGATCGAGGCGGTCGGTGTGCCGGCGACCTTCGAGCTTTGCGAAGAACTCGTCGCGCCCGGCGGGATCGTCGCCAACATCGGAGTCCACGGAAAGAAGGTCGATCTTCATTTAGAGACGCTCTGGTCCGCGAACATCGCCATCACGACCCGTCTCGTGGACACGGTATCGACGCCGATGCTGCTCAAAACGGTGGAGGCGAAAAGGATCGACCCGTTAAGGCTGGTCACGCACCGGTTCACACTCGACAATATCCTCGACGCCTACGACACGTTCGGCCGAGCCGGCGAGACCGGCGCGCTGAAAGTGGTCATAAGCACATAATAGTGCTCAGGAGAGCCGCGCTCTCATTTGAATGTTTCAAGAGTTGCGGGACTTACCCGACTTCAGTGCCGAACAGGCGCCCCACACCGGCAGTCACCGCCATCGCAAGCATTCCCCAGAACGTCACGCGCAGAACGGCGGGTCCGAGTGCTGCACCGCCCGCGCGAGCGCCGAGAGCCCCCAACACGACGAGACATGCTAGGGAGCCGACTGCTACGGCTGGCACCAGGACGGAAACCGGCGCCAGCATTACAACTGCTAGCGGCGCTAATGCTCCCGCGGTGAACGTTGCCGCTGACGCTATAGCAGCCTGCAGAGGACGCGCGGCGTGCACTTCCGATAGGCCGAGCTCGTCCCTCGCGTGAGCGGTCAATGGATCGTGCTCCATCATCTGCTTGGCGACGAGCGCAGCAGTGTCTCTGTCCACGCCGCGCGACTGGTAAATTCGCGTAAGTTCCTCGTGCTCGAACTCAGGTTGCTCTTGCAGTTCGATGCGCTCGCGAGCGAAATCGGCCTTCTCCGTGTCAGCTTGCGAGCTGACCGACACGTACTCACCCGCCGCCATCGACATTGCGCCGGCGAAGAGGGCAGCAACGCCGGCCACCAGGACGCTCGATCGGCTGGCATTTGCCGCCGCAACACCGACGATCAGGCTGGCTGTCGATACTATGCCGTCGTTCGCGCCGAGCACGGCCGCGCGCAGCCACCCGATACGGGAGCTGACATGCCGCTCTGGATGTCCGTGCAAGCGAGTCATCAGCAAGGTCCGTCCGCTATTCGATTCGACTATCGGCGATCAGACTCGCCGTTCAACGAGACGAAGGTGATCATCGCGGCCCAGTTCAGAACGCGATCCAGGTAAAGATTCTGAGGGCGTTGTTGTCCGTCGCATTAGCCCCCGACAAGTCATAATTGTGCCGCTGGCCGTTGAATTTGCCGTAGAGAGTATATTGCACGCCGATGCGAGCGTTGAACCTCAGCCCGAGGAGCGAATTGCCGGCGCTCCGGGTGAAATCGATCTGTCCCATGACGCCATTGTCATTCGGCCGGCGCGAGACCTCAAGAACGGGCGGGAAGCATCCGCGAGAGCGTGGAGTCGCGGAGCACATATTGGTGGAAGAGCGCTGCCGCGGCATGAACGCCGATCAGCCAATAGCCAAGCGTGCCGATCACTTCGTGCACCTCTTCGAGCTGTTCGGCCAAGGCTTCGTCCGGTCCGATGAGAGGTGGGAGGGTTAGCCCGAAAAGCGGGATCGCCTTGCCGTCCGCGCTGAGCATGAGCCAGCCCAGGAGGGGAAGCCCGATCATCAGCATATAAAGCGCCGCGTGAGTGGCGCCCGATATCGCGCGTTGCCAGGCCGGGACTTCCGGACCGCTATGCCGGGCCAGAAATCGAAGCAGAAGCCGCAGCCAAACCACCGCGAAAATCGAAAGGCCCAGACTGGCGTGCCACCATTTCATGGCGGCGCGCAGGTCGCTTCCTTTTGGAAAGAGCTCGCGAAGTTCGATCGTCGAATAAACCGCGATAAACAGCAGGACGGTCAGCCAGTGAAGTCCGATCGAAAAGTGATTGTAACCCTTCAGCTTGCCAGCGCCGGACATGGGGCCTCCTTGCAACTGTCAGATGCGTTTCCGACAAGCGATGCGTTGATCGAGATCAAATGAGGTCGCCGGTTCAGACCGCGGCGACATGGCGGGCTTCCGACGTCGGCAGGTAGGCGTCGAAGGCGGCCGCGACCGTGCGCACGAGCGGCCTCGCCGCTTCGACCACTTCGATCGTGCTGCCCGACCGGCGGATCAGCCCATCCGTCTCGAGCTGCGCCAGCGGCACATCTACCGAACTCATATCCGCGCGATAGCTGCACATCAGCCGCTCGATGATCTGCGCGCGGCGCGCATCCTCTTCGCTCACATGACAGCCGCGGACGGTCGCGAGCTGTCCTGAAGCGATCCGGCGCTCGTAATCCGGGATGTTGGTCGCATTCTGGACGAACCTTTGCGGCAGCCGGCCGATCGCGGATGCTCCGAACCCAAGGAGGGTCGTGCAGGAGTCGGTCGTATAACCCTGGAAATTGCGGTGGAGCGCGCCGTCTGCAGCAGCACCGGCAAGGTCATCGTTCGGCAGCGCGAAATGATCGAGGCCGATCTTCCTGTAGCCGGCCGACAGCAACGCCTCCTCGATCGCAGCAGCCTGCGCGAGCCGCTCGGACGGGCCGGGGAGGGCGGCTTCGTCGATCTTGCGCTGGTGCGGTTTGAAGCCTGGCACATGGGCGTAGCCGAACACGGCGAGCCGATCGGGACGAAGCTGCAATGCCTGCCAGATCGTCTGAAGACATGAGCGATCGGTCTGGAACGGCAGACCGTAGACAATGTCGAAGTTAAGCGCGGCGATTCCGGCGCTGCGGAGCATGCGCGCCGCGGCCGCGGTGGTCTCGAAGCTTTGCACGCGGTTGATCGCCGCCTGCACCTTCGGATCGAAACTCTGGACACCCAGGCTCGCCCGGTTGACGCCGGCACGGCCGAACGCGGCGGCAAGTTCGCTCGTCAGCGTCCTGGGATCGATCTCCACGGCGATTTCGGCGTCTGCAGCAATCGAAAACCCGCCTTCAATCTGCGACGAGAGCGCTTCCACGTCTTCGGGCGCCAGGAGCGTCGGCGAGCCTCCGCCCCAGTGGATGTGCCCGATTTTCATCTTCGCCGGCATTTCGGCGGCGACCAACTCGATTTCCCGCGAAAGGGTCGAGACAAAGCGGCTCACCGGCGCTTTGCGTCTCGTCACCGTGGTGTGGCAGCCGCAATACCAGCACATCTCGCGGCAGAAGGGGATGTGGAGGTAGATCGAGATCGGCTCACCGGCCGGAATGCCGTGCAACCATTTTCGATATTCCATCTGATCGATCGCCGGCGAGAAATGCGGTGCGGTGGGGTAGCTGGTGTAGCGGGGCACGCGAAGGGCGGCGTATTTGGCGAATGTTTCGGCGGAGATCATGTCCGGAAAGCTACGGATTGGAGCCGTGCTGATCGTTGATCTACATCACGCCTGGAACAGCGGGCATTGTTAGAGCGTCGGGACAAGAGTGGGCGTGAACGAGAACGTGATCCTTAACGAGCCGATGATCGACGGCTTCGGCCGGCGGATCACCTATGTCCGCATGTCGGTGACCGACCGCTGCGATCTTCGCTGCCGTTACTGCATGGCCGAGACAATGACGTTCCTGCCGAGGAGGGACGTGCTCAGCCTCGAGGAGATCGTCGAGCTCGCGGACATGTTCATTGCGCGCGGGGTCAACCGGATCAGGCTGACCGGGGGCGAGCCGCTGGTCCGCAAGGGGATCGGTCAACTGGTCCCTGAACTCGGCAAACGCATCGGCAAAGGCCTCGACGAGCTGACGATGACGACCAATGGCACCCAGCTCGCGCGACATGCGCAGATGCTGTTCGAAGCCGGGCTTCGCCGGATCAATGTCAGCCTCGACAGCCGCGATCCCGAGCGGTTCCGGCACATCACGCGCCGCGGCGATCTCGCGCAGGTCCTCGGCGGAATCGACGCTGCCGCATGCGCGGGCATGAAGATCAAGATCAACATGGTCGCGCTGCGCGGCCTCAATGAGGACGAGATCGCGCCGATGCTGCGGTGGTGCGGGACTCAGGGCTTCGACCTGACGCTGATCGAGACCATGCCGCTCGGCGAGGTCGAGGAGGACCGCACCGCACATTATCTGCCGCTGAGCGGCGTGCGCTGCGCGCTCGGTCAGGAGTTCCGGCTGATCCCTTCGCTCACACGGACCGGCGGCCCGGCACGTTATTATGAGGTGGACGGCCTTGGCATCCGTCTCGGTATGATCACGCCGCTGACCCATAATTTCTGCGACGGCTGCAACCGCATCCGAGTCGCGGCGACTGGAACGGTGTTCGGCTGCCTGGGCCATGACCAGAAGGTCGAGCTGCGCGACCTGCTGCGCCGCGGGGGCGCGGAGCGGGTGAACGAGGCTCTGGACCAGCTCCTTGCCGGCAAGCCCAGGGGACACCAGTTCCGGATCGATGCTGCGCGTCCGGCGGTTGCGCGGCATATGAGCGTCACCGGCGGCTGATCGCGGCGCAGAATTGATCTGAATCATCGCTGGCGCTCCACGGATTGGCGATGAAACTCGTATCCGGTGCCGAGATCCCCTTCCGGCACCGGTTCCTCCCCAGCCCAGCCTTCCTGGGCATGAAACAGCCCCGGTCGCCCACCGTTCACTGGCCGGGGCTTTTTCTATGGTCGGGTGACGTCGCGGATCCAGGTCAGGCCGCGGACTGCCTGCGGCCAGCCCAGCGTCGTGATCGCGAGGAATGCAACATGGTCGAGCTCGTCGGCGGAGAGCCTTTCGGCGAGCGCGCGGCGCGCGTGCGAGTGGGTGGCCCCTTCGCTGTCCCCGCCGATGGCGAGCGCCAGATTGACGAGGCGCTGCTCACGTTCGCTCAAGGGCCCCGCTTTTCCGGTTTCAGCTCCGAGGGCCTGGAAAGCCCGCCACAACGCAGGTTTCTCTTTCGCGACCTGCCCGGCTGTACCGGGGAGCTCGACTTCGGGCGTATCGCTGATCTGGCTGGCCTCGCTCATGCGCTCTTCTCCTCCGTAATATCCCTGATCGCATCGGTGATTCAGATCAACGATCACGCTCGCCCAATGTGACACCGCCGAATTCGTAGCGGAGCGAGGCGTCTCTTTCGCAACAAGGAAAGCGCGGACGCCCCCCGTCCACCATCGGGATGAAGCAATGAACCAGCTCATGAATGTTACGGAAGGCCAGCGCCGGGGCGCGCTCGCCGCCAGCACGATCGCTTTCACGGCCTGCTTCGCGGTGTGGACGATCTTCTCGATCATCGGGATCAGGATCCAGAAGGATCTCGGCCTGAACGACACCGAATTCGGGCTGCTCGTCGGAACTCCGATCCTGACCGGCGCGGTATCGCGCCTGTTCATCGGCATTCTCGCCGACCGGTTCGGCGGGCGCAGGGTCATGCCGCTGGTGATGCTGACGGCAGCGGCGGCAGCCTTCCTGCTGTCTTTCGCCCACACCTATCCGCAGTTCCTCATTGCCGCCTTGTTCATGGGCGTCGCCGGCGGGAGCTTCTCCGCGGGCGTCGCCTATGTCGCGCGCTGGTATCCCAGAGAGCGCACCGGCACGGCCCTCGGAATCTTCGGCATGGGCACGCTCGGCGCCGCGATCACCAACTCGGCGTCGTTCCTGATGGTCGCGCTCGGCTGGATCGCCATCGCGCGCATCTGGGCGGGGGCGCTCGCCCTTGTGGCGATCGGCTTTTTCCTCTTCACGAAGGACGACCCGCTCACCGCGAGCCAGCGCAGATCCGGTGCGACTGCACCGACATTCGCTGCCCAGCTCGCGCCGCTTGCAAAGCTGCAGGTGTGGCGTTTCGCCATTTATTACGCGTTCGTGTTCGGCGCGTTCGTCGCTTTGGCGCTGTGGCTGCCCCGCTACTACATGGGCGCCTATGGGCTGAAGGTCGGCATGGCTGGCATCCTCGCCACCGCTTTCTCGCTTCCCGGCAGCGTCCTGCGCGCCGCTGGCGGCTGGCTTTCGGACCGGTTCGGTGCGCGCAACGTCATGTACTGGACCTTCGGCGTGTCGATCGTCGCGACGTTCCTGCTGAGCTATCCGACCACCCATTATGTGGTGCAGGGAATCAAGGGTCCGGTCGAGTTCACGCTGGCGATGGGCATCGTTCCGTTCGCCACCCTCACATTCGTCCTCGGCATGTTCATGAGCTTCGGCATGGCCGCGGTCTACAAGCACATCCCCGTCTATTATCCCGACAATGTCGGCTCCGTCGGCGGGCTGGTCGGAATGATCGGCGGACTCGGCGGCTTCGCCCTGCCGATCGCGTTCGGCGCGATGGCCGACCTGACCGGCGTCTGGACCAGCTGCTTCATGCTGCTGTTCGCCCTGGTGTCCGGCGCGATGGCGTGGATGCATCTCGCGATCCGCCGGATGGAGCGCCGCAAGGTTCCGCAGCTTCGCGGGCTCCCGCAGCTGCCGGAGATGGAAGGCCTCGGCGAAGCTCCGGATGCCGGTGCTGTCGCACGACCGCCGATCCAGGCCGCGCGGCCGTCCTATCCGCCAGGACTCGTGCCTGCCGAATAGCCATCGCCTTGAGCCCTGGCCGTACCCCAACGGCCGGGGCTCACGTTACGGAACTTCCCGTATTTCCGCGCGCGACCGCAACAGCCATTTCCCGCGACATGATCTGCATCAACGGAGCCGTGGCGAAGCCCGCTAATGGCTTCTCAATTGAACCCTGTTGGGAACCCAGATGAGCCATTTTCTCGACCGCCTGACCTTCCTCCGGAAGAACGTCGGCACCTTCTCCAACGGTCATGGCGTGGTCACCAACGAGGACCGCAGCTGGGAGGACGGCTATCGCGGCCGCTGGAGCCACGACAAGATCGTGCGCTCAACGCATGGCGTGAACTGCACCGGCAGCTGCTCGTGGAAGATCTACGTCAAGGACGGGATCGTCACCTGGGAGACTCAGCAGACCGACTATCCGCGGACGCGGCCGGGCCTGCCGAACCATGAGCCGCGGGGATGCGCGCGCGGCGCGAGCTACAGCTGGTACCTGTACAGCGCCAACCGGGCGAAGCACCCGCTGATCCGCAAGAAGCTGGTGAAGCTGTGGCGGACCGTGCGCGCTGAAGCCGCCGATGCGGTCGAGGCGTGGAAGACGATCGTCGAAACGCCAGAATATGCCGAAAGCTACAAGAAGGCCCGCGGCATGGGCGGCTTCGTCCGGGTCACCTGGGAAGAAGCGAACGAGATCATCGGCGCGGCCAACGTCTATACCGCCAAGGAATATGGCCCCGACCGCATCGCCGGCTTCTCGCCGATCCCGGCCATGTCGATGGTCAGCTATGCCGCCGGCGCGCGCTATTTGTCTCTGATCGGCGGCGTGCCCCTGAGCTTCTACGACTGGTATTGCGACTTACCGGCATCGAGCCCGCAGACCTGGGGCGAGCAGACCGACGTTCCCGAAAGCGCCGACTGGTACAATTCGACGTTCCTGATGCTGTGGGGCTCGAACGTCCCGCAGACCCGCACCCCCGACGCGCATTTCTACACCGAGGTCCGCTACAAGGGCGCGAAGTCGGTCGTCGTCTGTCCCGATTATTCGGAGGCCGCCAAGTTCGCCGATTTGTGGATGGCGCCCAAGCAGGGCACCGACAGCGCGCTGGCGATGGCCATGGGCCACGTCATCCTCACGGAGTTCCACGTCGACCGGCAGGCGGACTATTTCCGCGACTATTGCCGCAAATATTCGGACATGCCGATGCTGGTGCGGCTGGTGAAACGCGGCGACGCCTACGTGCCCGAGCGCTTCGTCCGGGCGTCGGATTTCGACTATGCGCTCGACGAAGCGAACAATCCCGAATGGAAGACCGTCGCGTTCGATGAGATCAGCGGCGGCATTGTCACGCCTTTGGGGTCGATCGGCTTCCGCTGGGGCGACAAGGGTCAATGGAACCTGCAGGAGGGGGCAGGCGACGGCCGCGAGGTGAAGCTCGCGCTCAGTCTTGCTGAGGATCGCGACGAGCTCGCGGCCGTCGATTTCCCTTATTTCGGGTCAGGCCCGCAGAGCCCCTATTTCACCAGCACCGCGCACGGCGACGTTCTCCGCCGCAACGTTCCGGTGAAAAAGCTGCAGCTCGCCGAGGGCGAGACCCTGGTGGCGACCGTGCACGATCTCCTCGTCGCCCACTACGGTGTCGACCGCGGGCTGGGCGGGCTCGCGGCCGCTTCGTTCGACGACGATACGCCTTACACGCCGGCCTGGGCGGAGACGATCACCGGCGTTCCGCGCGAACAGATCATCGCCACCGCGCGCGACTTCGCCAGCAACGCCGAGAAGACCAACGGCAAGTCGATGATCATCCTCGGGGCCGGGATCAACCACTGGTACCACATGGACATGATCTACCGGGGGATCATCAATCTCCTGGTGTTCTGCGGCTGCGTCGGCCAGTCCGGCGGCGGCTGGTCGCATTATGTCGGCCAGGAGAAATTGCGGCCGCAGACCGGCTGGACTCCGCTGGCGTTCGCGCTCGACTGGCACCGGCCGCCGCGGCACATGAACGGCACCAGCTACTGGTACGCGCACACTGATCAGTGGCGCTACGAGAAGCTGGCGACGAACGAGATCGCGTCGCCGACCAGCGACGTCGAAGTCTCGGGCACGTTGATCGACTTCAACGTGCGGGCGGAGCGCATGGGCTGGCTTCCGTCGGCGCCGCAGCTCGAGACCAATCCCCTCGAGGTCGGGCGCAACCTCAAGGGCGAGGCCGCGGGCGTGAAGGTCGCGCGCGAGCTCAAGTCCGGCGAGCTGAAACTGTCGTGCGAGGATCCCGACAATCCCAGGAACTTCCCGCGCAACCTTTTCGTATGGCGCTCGAACCTGCTCGGCTCCTCGGGCAAGGGCCACGAATATTTCCTCAAGCATTTGCTCGGGACGCAGCACGGCGTCCAGGGCAAGGACCTGGGCGAGGAGGGCGCGCTCAAGCCCGAGGAGGTCGTGTGGCGCGATCAGGCGCCCGAGGGCAAGCTCGACCTGCTGGTCGCCATCGACTTCCGCATGTCGACCACCTGCGTCTATGCCGACATCGTCCTTCCGACCGCGACCTGGTACGAGAAGAACGACCTCAACACCTCGGACATGCATCCGTTCATCCACCCGCTGTCGAAAGCGGTGGATCCGGCCTGGGGGGCGCGCAGCGACTGGGAGATCTTCAAGGGGATCGCGAAAAGCTTCTCCGAACAGTGCGAAGGGCATCTCGGTGAAGAGACCGACGTCGTCCTTCTGCCGATGCAGCACGACAGCCCCGGCGAGCTCGCGCAGCCGCTCGACGTCAAGGACTGGAAGAAGGACGAATGCGACCCGCTGCCCGGCAAGACCATGCCGGCGGTGATCACGGTCGAACGCAACTATCCCGACACCTACAAGAAGTTCACCTCATTGGGGCCGCTGCTCAAAACGCTCGGCAACGGCGGCAAGGGCATCAGCTGGAATACCGATCATGAGGTCGATTTCCTTGGGCGCCTGAACGGCACGGTCACCGACGAGGGCGTGTCCAAGGGTATGCCTAGGATCGAAAGCGACATCGATGCCTGCGAGGTGATCCTGAGCCTCGCGCCCGAGACCAACGGCGAGGTTGCCGTGAAGGCGTGGGAGGCCTTGAGCGAGTTCACCGGCCGCGAGCACGCGCATTTGGCACTCACCCGCGAGGATGAGAAGATCCGCTTCCGCGACGTCCAGGCGCAGCCGCGCAAGATCATCTCCTCGCCGACCTGGTCGGGGATCGAGAGCGAGAAGGTCAGCTACAACGCTGGCTGGACCAACGTTCACGAGCTGATCCCGTGGCGGACGCTCACCGGCCGCCAGCAGCTCTATCAGGATCATCCGTGGATGCGTGCGTTCGGTGAGGGCTTCACCACCTACAAGCCGCCGATCGACACTAAGGTCATCGAGCCGGTGCTCGGCAAGCGGGGTAACGGCAACGGCGAGCTGGTGCTGAACTTCATCACGCCGCATCAAAAGTGGGGCATCCACTCGACCTACTCGGACAACCTATTGATGCTGACGCTCAACCGCGGCGGTCCGGTGGTGTGGATTTCCGAGGAGGACGCCAAGCGCGTCGGAATAGAGGACAATGACTGGATCGAAGCGTTCAATGTCAATGGCGCACTGAACGCCCGCGCGGTTGTCAGCCAGCGCGTGCCGAGCGGCATGTGCATGATGTACCACGCGCAGGAGAAAATCGTGAACGTGCCGGGGTCGGAGATCACCGGCATGCGCGGCGGCATCCACAACTCGGTGACGCGCACGATCACCAAGCCGACGCACATGATCGGCGGCTACGCGCACCAGGCCTATGGCTTCAATTATTACGGGACCGTGGGGTCGAACCGCGACGAGTTCGTGGTCGTGCGCAAGATGAACAATGTCGATTGGATGGACGAGCCGGCCGCGCCGGCCGTCGCCTGAGGAGTAAGCTCACCATGAAAGTTCGTGCCCAGGTCGCGATGGTCCTGAACCTTGACAAGTGCATCGGCTGTCACACCTGCTCGGTCACTTGCAAGAACGTGTGGACCAGCCGCGAAGGCGTCGAATACGCCTGGTTCAACAACGTCGAGACCAAGCCCGGAATCGGTTTCCCCAAGGAGTGGGAAAACCAGAAGAAATGGAACGGCGGCTGGCGGCGCAAGAAGAATGGCAAGATCGAGCCGCGCATCGGCGCCCGCTGGCGGGTGCTGGCGAACATCTTCGCCAATCCCGACCTGCCCGAGATCGACGATTATTACGAGCCCTTCACCTTCGATTACGAGCACCTCCACAATGCGCCGGAGATGAAGACCTTCCCGACGGCGCGGCCGCGCTCGCTCGTCACCGGCGAACGGATGGAGAAGATCCAGTGGGGTCCGAACTGGGAGGAGATCCTCGGCGGCGAGTTCGACAAGCGCTCCAAGGATACGAACTTCGCCGACATCGAGAAGGAAATCTACGGCCAGTTCGAGAAGACCTTCATGTTCTATCTGCCGCGGCTGTGCGAGCACTGCCTCAACCCGACCTGCGTCGCGGCCTGCCCCTCGGGCTCCATCTACAAGCGGGAAGAAGATGGCATCGTCCTTATCGACCAGGACAAGTGCCGCGGCTGGCGGATGTGCATTTCCGGCTGCCCGTACAAGAAGATCTACTACAACTGGAAAAGCGGGAAGGCCGAGAAGTGCATCTTCTGCTACCCGCGTATCGAGGCCGGGCTGCCGACGGTCTGTTCCGAGACCTGTGTCGGCCGCATCCGCTATCTCGGCGTGATCCTCTACGACGCCGATCGGATCGAGGAAGTCGCCTCGACCGAGGACGAGCAGGACCTCTACGAAAAGCAGCTCGAGATTTTCCTCGATCCCAATGACCCGGCGGTGATCGCGCAGGCGAAGGCCGACGGTATCCAGGACAGCTGGCTCGAGGCCGCGAAGCTCTCGCCGATCTGGAAGATGGCGATGGAGTGGAAGATCGCCTTCCCACTGCACCCCGAATACCGGACGTTGCCGATGGTCTGGTACGTGCCGCCGCTGTCGCCGATCCAGAATGTCGCGGAGCGGGGACACATCGGGTTCGACCGCGAGATTCCCGACATCGAATCGCTGCGCGTGCCCGTCAAATATCTCGCTAACCTCCTGACCGCCGGCAAGGAGCAGCCGGTCATCGACGCGCTGAGGAAGATGTTCGCGATGCGCATCCACATGCGCGACCGCGAGGTCGACGGCCGCGCGAACCTGAAGGTGCTGGAGCAGGCGGGGCTCAGCCAACGCCAGGTCGACGAAATGTACCGCTATCTCGCGCTCGCCGATTACGAGGACCGGTTCGTCATCCCGACCTCGCACCGCGAAGTCAGTGAGGATGCCTACGAGATCAAGGGCGGCTGCGGCTTCAGCTTCGGCAATGGCTGCAGCGGCGGCGGGCGCACCGAGCCGAGCCTGTTCGGCTCGCCGAAGAAGCCCGGCCATGTGCCGGTTCCGGGGAAGAGGAGGGCGGCATGATCAGCTTCAAGGCATTGGGCGCGCTGCTCGATTATCCGACGGCCGACCTCCAGGCGGCAGCCGACGAGATCGAGCAGGCGCTTGGCGAGGAGCGCGCGATCCCGGCTCCCGAACTGGAGGGCGTCCGGGCTCTCATCGACCGCCTGCGCGGCACCGACATCATGGACCTCCAGGAATATTGGATCGGCCTGTTCGACCGTTCCAAGCGGCTCGCGCTGCACCTCTATGAGCACAGCTACAGCGAAAGCCGCGACCGCGGCCAGGCGATGGTCAACCTGGCGCTCACCTACCGCATGAACGGCTTCGAGCTGAACGCCGCCGAGATGCCCGACTATCTGCCCTTGTTCCTCGAGTTCCTGAGCGTCATTCCCGAGGCCCACGCCCGCCGCTACCTGACGGACGCGCTGGAGATCATCGAGGCGCTCAGGATCCGCCTCGAGGAGCGGGATTCTACCTATGCAGCGCTGCTTGGCGCTCTGGTAACGCTCGCCTCGCGTGAAGCGGACGACGCAATGGTCGAGGAGATCCTCGCCAGCGAGCCCCAGGACCCCGCTGACCTGGAGGAGCTCGACAGGGAATGGGCCGAGGAGCCGGTCGATTTCTCCGCCGGGTCGGCGCTCAAGGACTGTCCATATTCGGGCGGTATCGCACGGGATCGCGCGGCGGAATTTTCGAGAGCTGGAGCTTGACGATGCAAGGCACCATCCACAACGCTTTGTTCGGGGTGTATCCCTACATCGCGCTTGCGATCTTCCTGATCGGCAGCCTGGTCCGGTTCGACACCGACCAGTACGGCTGGCGGTCGAAATCGAGCCAGCTGCTCAGGCGCAAGCAGCTGATCGTCGGTTCGGTGCTGTTCCACGTCGGCATTCTCGGCATTCTCGCCGGACACGCGGTCGGGCTCCTCACGCCCGTCGTAGTGTTCGAGTTCCTGGGCATCAGCCACGGCTTCAAGCAGATGATGGCGATCGTCGTCGGCGGCATCTGCGGCACCGCATGCTTCGTCGGGCTTGTGATGCTGCTCCATCGCCGGCTGTTCGACAGCCGGATCCGGAGGACGTCGAGCTTCAGCGACATCGCCGTGCTGCTGATCCTGTTCGCGCAGCTGTCGCTCGGCATGGCGACGATCCCGCTCAGCCTCGGGCACCTCGATGGGCACATGATGGTGCAGTTCATGAATTACGTGCAGGGCATCGTGACGTTGCGCCCCCAGCCGGAACTGATCGCCGGCGTACCTTTGATCTTCAAGCTGCACATGTTCCTGGGCTTCACGATCTTCCTGATCTTCCCGTTCACCCGGCTCGTGCATGTGTGGAGCGCGCCCGTCGGCTACCTGTTCCGCAACTACCAGGTCGTGCGCACCAAGGTTCGCGCGCGCGTCGTCGAGCAGGAGGAGGATCTCCCGCCCTACGTCGCTCGCCCCATTCTCCAGCCGCAGTCTGTTTCGCGGGCACGGCGCAGGAAGGCGGCGTGACATGATCAGCGTCAACGGCGTGACGATCAGCGAAGCGGCGGTCGGCCGCGAGCTGCAGTTCCATCGCGCCGGCAGCCGCGAGGAAGCCGCACGGCTCGCCGCGACGGCGCTGGTCCTGCGCGAACTGCTCGGACAGCGCGCCCGCGACCGGGAGATCGGCGGAGCCGACGAGGAGCACCGCATCGCCAACCTCATCGCGCTCGACGTGCGCGTGCCGGAACCGACGGATGAAGAGGTCGCGCGTTATTACCGTCGCAACACATTGAGGTTCATGACCGCGCCGCTTTACGAGGCCGCGCACATCTTCTTTCCGGCGCGCGCCAGCGATGAAGATGCGCGCCTCGAGGCGCGAGGCAAGGCGGAAGCCGTGCTCGCCGAAGCGGTCGCCCGGCCGAAGCGTTTTGCCGAGCTGGCCAAGGCGCATTCGGCCTGCTCGTCGAGGGACCAGGGCGGCTCGCTCGGGCAGGTCAGCAAGGGCGACACCAATGTCGAGCTCGAGCGGGCGATGGCGACGGTCGAGCAAGGATCGATCACGCTCGTTCCCTCGCGCCACGGCTTCCATGTCCTGCGGCTCGACCGCCGCGCCGCGGGCAAGCAGCTTCCGCTCGAGCAGGTCCGCGGGTGGGTCGAGAACCATCTGCGCGAGACCTCGAAGCGCCGCGCAATCGCCCAATATCTTCAGCTGCTGACCGCCGGCGCGCGGATCGAAGGCATCGAGCTCGCGGCTGCCGACAGCCCGCTGGTGCAGTGATGCTGCTCGGCAAGGTCATCAAGCTCGCGATGAGCGCGCAGAGCCAGTTTCCCGAGGACGTGGTCTCGCGGGAGCCGCAGCTGGCGGCGCAGCTGGAAGCGGAAGCTCAGCGCGCTGGAATGGATGTGCCGAACTACGTCGCCGACACCGTCAGCCGGTTCATGGCCCACGAGGACGGCGAAAGCTGGACAACAATCGTCGGGAACATCCAGCGGACCGACGATCCGGGCTACGCCTTCATTTCGACGATCATGCACGCACGGGTCGATCACCGCTGCGACCAGCACGGCTGATCAGATACCGGCGTACCATTGGTAGTCGGTGCTGTCCTCCCAATAGCCGCCCTTGCCGCGGTACACTTCGGACAGACTTTCGACCGCCTGGATGCGCTGGATATATTTGGCGTGCTTGTAGCCGAGCTGGCGCTCCACCCGTAGCCGCAGCGGCGCTCCGTTGGGGACCGGCAGTAGGTGCCCGTTCATGCCCCAGGCGAGGATCGTCTGCGGGTGGAAGGCGTCGATGAGGTCGATGCTCTCGTAATAAGGCCAGGTGCCGAAGCGGTCGACGCAGTGGAACACGATATACTTCGCGCGCGTGCTCAGCCCCGCGGCATCGAGAAGCCGCGACAGCTGCACACCGTGCCACTTGCCGATCGCGCTCCAGCCCTCGACGCAATCGTGGCGCGTGATCTGCGTGCGGTGGGGGAGCGAGCGGAGCATCTGGATCGGGATCGACAGGGGCCGCGCCACGAGCCCATCCACGATGATGCGCCAGTTGGCGAAATTCTCCGACAGGTGCCGCGCGTAATCCGGCGTGTCGGGTTTGCTCGTGCCGTTGGAGCGGAAGATCGGCGACAGGTCCGCCTCGCTGAACTCGCGGGCGAGATCGTTGCGGTCGCCGATCAGCCGCTGGCTGCGCATGGTCAGCCCCTCGGCCGAACGGAGAAGCCCCTTGAACTCCGGGTTGCGATCGAGCTTGTCGCAGCCGCCGAGCAGCAGCCCCGATGCGCCCGTCGCGACGAACCGCCGCCGCGAGATCATACCTCGCTCCGTTCCGGCGGGACGCGGAAACGACCGCCGATCATCGACCAGATCTCGTTGATGGGCCCGGCGAGCACGACCATCACCAGGTGCACGATGATGAAGGCCAAGATCGCCGCGGCGATGATGAAGTGGATCGAGCGCGCCGACTGCCGGCCACCGGTGACGTCGACCAGCCACGGCCAGGCTGCGTCGATCGACGGAGACATGGCGAGGCCCGTCAGGATCATCAGCGGCAGGAGCACGAAGATGACGGCGACATAGCTGATCTTCTGCAGGATGTTGTAGCGTAGCGCCGCATCGCCGGTCGGGAAGTGCAGCCGCGCATGCTCCTTGATGTCCTGCCACACGTGGCTCGGCGCTAGCTCATCCGGAGTGGGGGCGAGGTCGCGTTGCACGTGCCGGTTCCACAGGCTCGTAGCCAAGAAGGCGAGGAGGCCGATCACCAGCACCCAGGCGAAGGCGAAGTGCCAGATGCGCGCGGCGGCGAGATTGTAACCCGACGGGATCGTCGCCCAGCCGGGGAAGGGGCGCTGTCCGAAATTCAGCCAGGCATGATCGAAGTTCGCGCCATACTGCCCCCAGTAAAGCCGCGGGTGCGCATTCAGGATCATCAGCCCCGACATGATCATCACGAAGACGGTGATGGCGTTCAACCAGTGCCAGACGCGGGTCGGCAGGCGATGGCGGTAGGCGATCCGCCGAGGCGGGGGTGGGGGAGCAATCTCCTCGACCGGTTCCTGCTCGACGGCTGCATCGTCCATGACCGCCTCCCTGCGGAAAGCATAGCGCGGCCGCATGTCCGGCGATAGCGGACGCTGGCTGAACTGCAGGCACCTGGTATGATGAGAGAGATTGGCTCGCCGGCGATAGGTCAGTGCATTCCGAGCAGCTGGAGAATCCGGCGGGATCTGGGCGCGTGATCGCTAGAGCTTCGAGCGGTCCTCCGGAGTCCATTCCGCCGGATCGACATCCCTGCGCACCAGGCGCAGCGCCAGTCCCGCCGCGGTTCCGACGGCGATCGCGATCGTGAGGTCGGTCACCACCGTCAGGATCATCGTCAGGAACAGGAGGTTGCGGTCGCCGGAACGCAGCTTCATCCGCTCGCCCCAGCGTCCGGGCTCGCTCATGATCCATGCGGTCACGATGAGGAGTCCGGCGAGCGCGGGCATCGCCAGGTAGCCGGCCAGCGAGCCGGCGGCGACGGTGAAAACAAGAATGGCAAGCGCGTGCACGATTCCGGCCACCGGCGTGCGGCCGCCCGCGCGCACGTTGGTCGCCGTCCGGGCGATCGCGCCGGTCGCAGGCAAGCCCCCGAACAGGGGCGACACGATGTTCGCCGCGCCCTGCGCGATCAGCTCCGCGCTGGAGCGATGCCGGCTTCCGATCATCCGGTCGGCGACGATTGCCGACAGAAGCGATTCAACGCCCGCGAGGAACGCGATGACGAAGGCGGAGGGCAGCAGCTCGCTTATTCGCGCAACGCTGACGTGCGGCAGCGAGGGCATCGGCAATCCGGCAGGCAGCGTCCCGAAGCGCGACTGGATCGTGTCCACCGGCAAAGCGAGCAAGGCGACGCCCGCGGAGGCTGCCGCGATGATCAACAGGGATCCCGGGAACCAGGGTGCGATGCGGCGCAGCAATGCGATTCCGGCAATCGCAAACAGCCCGACCGCCAAAGCCGTCGGGCTGATCGCATCGCGGGCCATCCAGAGTGCGGGCAGCGCCTCGACGAGGTTTGCAGGAACCTTTGCCGTCAGGCCGAGCAGGTCCTTGAGCTGGCTCACGGCGATGATCAAAGCGATTCCGATGGTGAAGCCTTCGATTACCGGCTCCGGCACCAGTGCGATGAAGCGGCCGGCGCGCACCAGCCCGCCGGCAAGAAGGATCAGGCCGGCCATCAGCGTTGCCAGGCGCAGCCCGTCGAACCCGTATCGATCGATGACTCCGTAGACGACGACGATGAACGCGCCGGTCGGGCCGCCGATCTGAACCTTGCTGCCGCCCAGCAGCGAAATCAGGAGGCCGCCGATGACGGCCGTGACGAGCCCGGCTCTGGGTTCGGCGCCGGAGGCGATCGCGATCGCGATGCTCAAGGGAAGAGCGACAAGCGAAACGGTGATTCCGGCGAACGAGTCGCCGAGGAACATGCGCCAGGAATAATCGCGCAGGGTCGTCAGAAGCTTGGGTTTCACGAGGTCGGCGCTAGCCGCCGGCTTGCCCCACTTCAACGGCCTGGCAAAGTCTCGCCCGCCGTCGAAAGCTGCCTGACAGGATGCTGCGGGTCTCAGTCCTTCACTGCCCGGTGAATTGCGTTCCTTGCCGCCACCACTGTTGCGCCGCGCGCCTTTTCATCCGGCAAGGCGACTGCCCGCCAGAAATTGTCGAACGGCCACCGCTCGTCCGCGAAGTTGGCGAGGAAGGCGAGCGCGAAGCGGAGCGCAAGATGGCGTTCAACCGGCGCGAACCTGGCCTGCTCGGCGACCTCATCGACCGCGGCCAATGCCCGCTTCCGCAGTTCCGACATGCCGAATCGCATGCGGAACATATATAGAACAACTAGACCTTTGGAGGATAGATCCGAAAAGGGGCAACAAGCGACGGGGACGATGGAAGATCAGCTGAACAGCAGTCCCGGGCCGCAGCTGCGCGATGGCACCTGCGGCGAATCCGAGCCCGCGCCGGCCAGCCAATCCGCGCTTCGCCAGGACTTCGGAACCGATCCCCCGACCGGCATCGACACGGCGATGGCGTCGCAGCCGAGCGCGGGCGCGAGGCGCTCGAGACAATCGCACAAATATTGGCGCACGGGCGCGCGGCGGCTGAGCTCGAAAGTGACGAGCGTCTCGACATAGAGCACGCGCCCGGTGCGGCTTTTGTCGATGGGCTCATAGGTCGCAATTCCGTGCAGGCATCCGTCGGGCGCGACGACGGAAATCACTCCGCCGCCATGGGCGATCAGCTCTTCCGCCGATCCTCGCCATGCTTCGGGATTGAGCCAGGGCGACACAATCCGCACCAGCGGCCAGGCCCTGGCGAGCTCATCCGGCTCGAGATCGATGATCGTCAGTCCCGGCATCTCGAGCCACACTAAGGGAACATCCTTATGGGTCGTTGAGGCAGATCATCCTATCGGTTGATCCAGGTCACTCGTTTGCATGAGGCCCGACGTGCTCGCACCCGCCCTTCGCCACCACGATCCGCTTCCCGCCGGGCATCCGTGCCTCGGGTGCGAGGTGCGCTCATTGGCCGTCTGCGGCGTGCTCGATGGCCCCGAACTCGCGCAGCTGAAGGGACTCGGATGGCAGCTCAATCTCAGCGCCGGCCAGCCTCTGTTCCACGAAGGCGATCCGGCGACGCGCGTGTTCACGCTGACCAGCGGCACCCTCAAGCTCTACAAGCTGTTGCCCGACGGACGGCGCCAGGTGACCGGCTTCATGCATCCCGGCGACTTCCTCGGGATCAGCGTCGCCGACGAGCACGCGTTCACTGCCGAGGCGCTCGGGCCCGCTCAGCTGTGCTGGTTCGCACGCAACCGTTTCGACGATTTCATGGACGGGCATCCGGAGATGGAACGTGAGCTCTATCGGCTGGCAGCGCACGAGCTTGCCGCCGCGCAGCAGCAGATGGTCCTGCTCGGGCGCAAATCGGCAGCGGAGCGCATGGCGAGCTTCCTCATCATGCTCGCCGAAAAGGCTCAGCGTCGTCTTCGCGAAACCCGGTTCGTCGAGTTGCCCATGACCCGCACGGATATTGCCGATTATCTCGGCCTCACCAAGGAGACCGTCAGCCGCGTGTTGTCGCTGCTCAGGCGCGACCGGCTGATCCGGCTGGAAGCGCTGGACAAGATCGAGATCCTCGACCGCGACGCCCTCGAGCAGGCTGCCGACTGCGCGGCCTGACGGTCTTTCGAGCCCCACGAAACAGCATTAGGGCCGCGACCGCAGGACAAGGAGACTTGGTTGGACGCGACCACCATCGCCGCGCTGGCGATCCTCTTCGCGCTTGGCGCGGCGCTTTACTCGAGCGTCGGGCACGGCGGGGCGTCGGCTTACATCGCGGCGATGGCTCTGTTCTCGGTCGCTCCCGAGACGATGAAGCCGACCGCGCTCGCGCTCAACCTGCTCGTCGCCGGCTATGGCGCCTGGCGCTACTGGAGCCGCGGCCTCTCCAACTGGAAGCTGGTGCTCGCCTTTGCAGCAACGGCAACGCCGGCGGCTTTCATCGGCGGTGGAATCCATCTGCCGGCGATCTACTACAAGCCGCTGGTCGGGATCCTGCTGTGGCTCGCCGCCGCGCGGCTGCTGTGGCAGCCGACCGCGCTGGCCTATCGGGCTGTGAGCGCGCCGCCCCTGTGGATCAGCTTGCCGGCCGGCGCAGTGCTCGGGCTTCTCGCGGGTCTGACGGGAACCGGCGGCGGCATCTTCCTCAGTCCGCTGATCATCCTCATGCACTGGGAGGAACCGCGGCACACGTCGGGCGTCGTTTCGGCCTTCATCTTCCTCAACTCTGCGGCTGGCCTCGCCGGCAACGCGGCGTCCGTTGGACATCTGCCATCCGAGCTGCCGATCTTTCTTGCTGCAGTCGGTTCGGGCGCGCTTCTCGGTACATGGCTTGGAGTCGACCGCCTGCCGCGGCCTTGGCTGCTGCGGACGTTGGGGCTTGTCCTCTCGATCGCCGGAGCGAAGCTCTTGTTCACATGAGCAAGGATGTTGCGGCAGTCATCCTCGCCGGCGGCGCGGGCAAGCGCATTGGCGGCGCCAAGCCGCTGAGACGGTTGGGCGGCGAGCGGCTGATCGATCGCGCCGTGCGACAGGCGCGGGGCTGGTCGGACGCCGTCGCGGTCGCCGTGCGCGAGGCCGCGCAGGTCCAGCCCGTGGACGCCGGGCTTGTCCACGACGAACCCGGAGTAGCGGGACCGCTCGCAGCGCTGATCGCGGGCCTGAGATTTGCCCGGACCGAAGGCCGCTCACTGCTGCTGACCATTCCCGCCGATACGCCCTTCCTTCCCGCCGACCTCCTGGAGCGGCTTCTCGAGGCCATCGGTGACCATGGATGCGCGCTTGCGGCGAGCGGCGGTCAGCTGCACCCGGTGTGCGGGCTGTGGCGGACGGAGTTGCTGGAAAAGGTCCCGGACTATCTTTCCTCAGGCAGGAGATCGTTGAAGGGATTTGCCGAGCTTGCGGGCCATGTCGCCGTGGAGTGGCAGGGCGGGCCTTCCGATCCGTTCCTCAACATCAATACCGCCGCGGATCTCGTCCGGGCGGAGCGGCGGTCAACGAGCTAGAAGTCGAGCGTCTCGACTTGGGCTTGCTCCTGCAGGCGCGGCGCATGCGCCCGCTGCCGGACGAGCAGGTCGGCCTGGGCGAGCGCTTTCTGGGCGCTGGAGTCCTGGTTGGACAGGATCTCGACCGAACCTCCGTTCCACCGCGCCCGATGAAAGGTTTCGCGCGCTCCGCCTTCCTTAAGGGCGGCGGCGAGCGGTGCGGAACGCCAGCGGAGCGCCGCTTCGATCTTCCGGCCGGAGAGGCGGGCGAGCAACGGCGCGAGCACCAGCCGGGCGGTGACCAATGCGGAGGTGGGATTACCGGGGAGGCCCATGACCAGGACCTTGCCCGCCCGGCCGAGCCACACCGGCTTGCCGGGTTTGATCGCCACCTTCGAAAAAATGAGCTCGAGCCCACAAGGCTCGAACATCGCCTTGGCAAAGTCCTTCTCGCCGACCGATGCGCCTCCGGTGACCACCACCAGGTCAGCATCCCTGATGGCGAGGGCAGCAGCCCGTTCCATTTCGTCCAGTCGGTCAGCCAGTCGAACCGAACCGAGAAACTCGGCTGACCATTCAGCCGCCATTGCGGCGACTCCGAACGAAACGCTTTCGGGCACGGCGCCCGGGATGCCGCGCACGCTTCCCGGGTCCGCGAGCTCGTCGCCGGTGCTGAGGATCATCACGTGCGGCTTCTTCCAGACGCACAGCTCTGCGACGTCCGCCGCTGCCGCCGCGACGAGCGCGCGCGGATGAAGGAAGGCGCCGGCCTCGAGCAAAAGTTCGCCGGGCTCGAAGTCGGATCCGGCCGGCCGGATATGCCGCGCGGCCGTGACCGGTTTGCTGAAATGCGCCTCGGGGCCGCACCGCTCGACCATCTCCTGAATGACCACCCGGTCCGCTCCTGCGGGAATCGCGGCGCCAGTGAAGATCCTGACGCATTCGCCGGCCTCCACGCGCCGGTCGCAGGGCGAGCCCGCGAAGGATTCGCCGACGATCTTCAGCGCGGCCGGAAGCTGCGCGAGGTCGGCATCGCGCACCGCATAGCCATCCATCGCCGATGCATCGAAGGGCGGGGAGCGCACTTGCGCCTCAACCGGCGCCGCGAGCGTCCGGCCATGGGCCTGCTTAAGGGGAACCCATTGGGTTGAAAGAGGGCCGGCATTGGCGGCGATCAGCTCGACCGCCTCGTCGAAGCTGATCATTCGCGCCGCCAGTCCCCCGACTTGCCCCCGCTTTTCGAAAGGACTTCGATTCCGCCGATCACCATCGTACGGTCGACCGCCTTGAGCATGTCGAACAGGGTGAGCCCCGCAACCGTCACCGCGGTCAACGCCTCCATCTCCACGCCGGTGACGCTATTCGTCCGTACTTCCGACCGGATCCGGAAGCCGGGCAGCGCATCGTCGATTTCGATCTCGACCGCGACCTTGGTGAGCGGAAGCGGGTGGCACAATGGAATGAGGTCAGCGGCCCGCTTGGCGGCCATGATCCCGGCGAGCTCGGCGGTTTGAGCCACCGAACCCTTCGGCGTGGTTCCAGAGCGGACCCGCTCCAGCGTTTCGGCCCGGCACGTCAGCATTCCCGTCGCGGTCGCGGTGCGCGCCGTCGTCTCCTTGTCCGACACGTCGACCATCTGCGCCCTGCCGCTGTCGTCGAGGTGCGTCAGCCGGCTCATGCGCACAAATGCCGAAGCCGCGGGACCTGGCCGGCGAGCGAGCAGGGCCGGTAGCGGCTGTCGAGTTCCTGGGCGAGCACCAGGTCCCAGCCGTCGCGGCACGCGCCGGTCGAACCCGGCAGGCAGAAGATGAAGGTGTCGTCGGCTTGGCCGGCGAAGGCCCGGGACTGAAGTGTCGACAGGCCGACCGTGCCGAAGCTCGCCTGGTGGAACAGCACCGAAAAGCCGTCCATCTCGCGCCGGAACAAGGGTTTTACCGCCTCCGGCGTGACGTCGCGCGGCGAAAAGCCGGTGCCGCCTGTCGAGATGATCAGGTCCACCTCGGGATCATCGACCCACTTCGAGATCCACGACCGGATCGCCTCGACTTCGTCCGCGACGATCGCCCTGGCGGCCAGCTCGTGACCCGCCGCGGTCAGACGCTCGGCAATCAGCCCGCCGGATTTGTCGGTCTCCTCGTTGCGCGTGTCGGAAATGGTCAGCACCGCGATGCGCAGCGGATAAAAAGGGAGATTCTCGTCAATTCCCGCCACGCTTCAGCCCCAACGCTCCCGGTCCGAATAGTCGGCCTCGGTCGGCTCGATCCATTCCGAGCCAGTCTCGCCGATCTCGCGCTTCCAGAACACGGCCTCGGTCTTCAGGCGGTCCATCAGATAATCGGCCGCCGTGAAGGCGTCGCGGCGGTGTGGTGACGCGGCGCCGGCAAAGACGATGGCCTCACCCGCGGCGATGTCGCCGCTACGGTGGACAACCCTGATATGGCTGACGTCGAACCGCGCCGCCGCTTCAACCGCGATCTCCTCCAGCGACTGCAAGGTGAGCGCCGGATGCTGCTCGAGCACAAGCCGGTAGACCGCCTCCCCGCCTCTCGAGCCGGGTCGCGCGATCCCGGTGAAGCTGACGACGGCGCCGTCGCCTCTCGCCTGCTCGATCAACGCCGCGAGCTCCCGCTCCGGTTGAAGCGCCTGCTCCTCGAGACGGGCCAGAACGCTCATCCGCCCGACACCGGCGGCAGGAACTCGACCCTGTCGGCGGCCTCCAGCACATGATCTTCGTGGACGACCGCATCGCCGACGCAGGCCCGGGAGCGCTTGCTGCGAAGCGGCTGTTCGGCTTCGGGATGCTCGGCGATGAGCCTTTCGCGCAGCTGTTCGACCGAACAGCCCGGCGGCGTCTCAATCTCCAACTCGGGTCCGATCGTTTCTGCGAGCCGGCCGTAGAACAGAACTTTCACCGGGGTCACCTCGATTGCGGTCTGCGCGCCTGCTCTTGCCTTAGCGGACATCGCCGTCAACCAAAGCGAGAGGCTGCTGAAGGACGAGCCTTCCGGTGGAACCGGGCTGGGGGGAGGGCAACACCGGAAGGCCTGGCGATTGCTAGGCTTGTCCCGCAGCTGCTCGAAATAGGTAATTCTACAGAGGCTGTGGGATGGCGACTGACCTTTCGGCTTGTGGTCAGGTGCGGACCAGCATGCCTCGTACCGCGCTCCTGAACCGCGGCATGCGCCGGGCAAGCCTCAGGCCGAGATGGCGCGCGGCCATCGCCGGCGCGCCGCGGTTGCCGTAGAGACCCACGATGAAGTTCGTCCCGGCGTAGATCGGCCAGGCCGTGCGCCGGTGACCCAGCTCGTACCGGCGAAGTACGCGCTCCGAGCTCCAATCGTCCCTGCGCCGGATCGCGCCGCGAATTCCCGATGCGAGCCGGTCCACGCTGGCGAGCCCGAGGTTGAACCCGTGCGCCGTCACCGGATGCATGCCCACCGCCGCGTCGCCGATCAGCGCGGCGCCCGGGACCGTGAAGCGACGCGAGAAGGTCATGACCAGCGGATAGATATGCCGCGTGCTGGCGACGCGCATGGCGCCCAGGCGCCGCTCGAAACGGGCCGTGAGTTCGGCGCCGAGCGCATCGTCGTCCAGCGCGCCCAGCTGTTCGGCCTCGGGGATCGGCAGCGTCAGTACCGCCGATGACATCCGCCCGTTGAGCGGAAGCATGGCGATCGTTCCCGAATGACGGAACCATTCGACCGCGACATGGCCGTGATCCAATTCGTGAGCCACGCGGCAAACCACCATCGCGGTGCCTGTGCGTTTCATTTCCGCGCCGATGCCGAGCTGGTCGCGCACAGCAGAAAAGCGTGAATCGGCGGCGACGAGCAGCTTCGCGCGAATCACTTTGCCGCTCGCCAGAGTGACTTCGGCGGCGCTCCCTCGCGCTTCGACGGCGGCAGCAGCTTCTCCGGTCAGCAGCTCAACATTCGCCTGCTCCCGCACGCATTCGAAGAGGGCGCGGCGGATCAGCTGGTTGGAGACCAGCATCCCGAGCTCGCCTTGGAGTCGGCGGCCGGTATCAAACGTCAAAAGCCTTGACGAGGCGCCGTTGATCACGTCGGCGGCGCGCAGCGGCGAGATTTCCTCATTCGGCATCCGGGCCCATGCTCCATAGTCGCGAAGCAGCCGGATCGATCGCTGAGTGAGGGCGATCTCGCGCCCGTCGTAAGCGGGTTCGGCGAGCTGCTCTTCACTCTGCCGCTCGAGGACCGCGATCCGAAGCGGTGTATGAGCAAGCGAGCGGGCGAAACTAAGGCCGGCGGGGCCGCCGCCGGTGAGCGCGATGATCGCCGGCTCATACCGGCAAGGACCGGTGCCCGAGCCGATCAGCGTCAGGATTCCGGAGGCAGTGCGACTCACCGGGCTCAGTCGCTCGCGGATCTACGAGCTGATGAAGAGCGGCGACATCGAGTTCGTGAAGGTGGGGAGCTCGACGCTGATACTCGTGGAGAGCCTCAAGTTCTTCATCCAAAGCCGGCGCGGCAACTAGGCGAGTCTGGCACTGCAGGCTCAAACCCGAGCATAGCCTATGGCAGCTGGCCCACTGCTGACGCAGGCTTCTAAGAGTGGAGAGAGCGGTTTGTCAGCGGCCAATGACGACGAGAGGAATGGGGGTGGAACCTATACGGAACCTATAGCATTTTCCAGGTTCCACGTCGCCTCTATGAGGCGTGGAAAGTCACAAAAAACGTAGGAAAATCAAAGAAAAGGGTGGTGGACGCACTAGGGCTCGAACCTAGGACCCGCTGATTAAGAGAACGCTTTAACATTAATAAAAACAGTCACTTAGCTGCATCCGTGACTTGAACGCGCGACAAGAACACACGCCAAGAAACAACGAACAAAAGCACAAATTAAGTCACAGCGAACACCCCGTCAAAGAGCGTTACAGGACGATCGTGGCGATAGAGCCCGTTGCCGGCGACTGATCGCACAGAACGAGTTTGCCGGAGAAAATCCGACGCCGACGACCGCCGATAGGGGACTCTTGCTCGCCACCTCAAAGCTTGTAAGCTTATAGCGCGCAATGTGGGCGCCGGGGCGTGAGAACCCCATCTTGGAGTATGACCCCCTCAATGGCCGGGTGGCCGCCGCGAATGTCCAGACCGTTCGCGGTTAAAGGCGGCGGCGCATGTCCAAGCATGTTCTCAACACCCGGCTTCCTCGGCGCCTTTCGCAGGGAGTGAGCGGATGGGGCGAGGCGGGTCGGAGAAAAGCCAGGCGAATTATTTGCGGGACGTGCCCGTGGCACGTGGCCGACAGTCGTGACGGCCGTGCCGGAAGGATCCGCGCGGAAACCCAGCCGGTTTGTATCTCATTCCGTGAGGTCTACCAGCCATGATGTGGATCTCGAGGCGCTCTATGCGTCACATTCGCCCCGGCTTGTCCATAACCTGGCAGCCAAGACTGGTTGCCGCGAGACTGCATGGGATATCGTTCAGGAATCTTTTGCGCGCTTCTTTCGGCTGACTTCCCGAGAGCGGTTCGAAATTGCCAATCCAGAGGCATATCTCCACCGCATCTCGACCAATCTACTGCGTGATTGGGGCAGCACCGAGTTTTCGCGACGGACCAAGCTCGAACAACGTGAACGGGACGGCCCGGAACATCTCGACCAGATCGCATATCTGGAATCGCGAGACATCCTTCGTCGGCTCGAAGCGGCGATTATCAGCCTCAAGCCGAGGACCCGCGCCATTTTCCTCGCTCATCGGCTAGAAGGTTTGACCTATGCGCAGATCGCCGAGCGCACCGGCCTCAGCGTCAAGGCCGTCGAAAAGCAGATGAGCAAAGCCATTGCCAGGCTCGACCGAATGCAGGATCGCTCGTGAGCCGTGCGAATCCAGCTTTTCAGGACCAGGGCGAGACTTCGCCGGGAGGCCGCCAGCTGGCTCGCCCGACTCAAGGCTGGCGACGGCGGCGCGTCCGACGAGGCCTTCTGGCAATGGCACAACGCCCACCCGGCGAACGCGGAGGCATTCGCCCGGGTAAGCCGTACCTACGAAAATGCGGGTCTGCTCCGCAATTCTCCGGTGATCCGTGAGCGCTCGCTCGAACCGCGCGCTGAACGGGCCGTCAATCGTCGGAGCTTCGCCTTTGCAAGCGTGATTGCAGGATTGCTGCTGGTTCCGATCGTGGCCGAGGTTTTCCATCAATTCGGCCTCCCGCCGTTCGAAGGACGTGAGACCTATTTGTTGGCGACCGGCATCGGCGAGATCCGCCGAGTGAACCTGGGTAACGGAACCGAGATGACGCTCGACACGCAGAGCCGAGTGAGAGTCGACAGTTCAAGCCGCCACGCCGTGGTGGAGCAAGGAAGAGTCCGCTTTGCGATCGCGAAGGGCGGCCGTGCGTTCATCATCAGTGTCGGCGGCCGGCAGATCGAGTCCGCCGGCGGAATCTTCGACGTCGATCTGACGAGCCCCGCCGGCTTTCTCCGGCTTCTCTCGGGAAATGCCGAGGTCAGTGAAAGCGCGCAGCCGCGCGGAGCGCGAGTTGCGCGATCCATCTCAATTCATCCCGACCAGCTTCGATCTTCGCCTGTCCAGTCCGGTGCCGATTGGACTAGCGGCGTGCTTCAGTTCGACGCGACACCGCTCGCGGATGCGGCAGCCGCCGCCAATCGCTATTCGCGAAACCGGATCGTCCTTTCCGATCCCGGTCTCGGCTCGATCACTGTCACCGGCGCGTTCCGAGCCGGGGACAATGCCCGTCTGGCGCAGGCGCTTGCCGAAACGCTCGACCTGGATTCGGCGCGGACCGCCGACGGTAATTTCCTCCTCACGGGCCGCCGCTCGAAGAAAAAAGTAGGGTAAGCGACCCTCCCGTCCGTCTTCCCCTCGAAAGTGCCAATGCCGGCGCTGGGGGAGGTCAGAATGGGAGACTCAATTTCACTTCGGCGCCTCGGCTGGGTCGCGGCGGCCGCACTCATTGCGGTCAATCCTCAACCGGTTTGGGCACAGGCCTCCGCCCAGGTTCATTTCGAGCTTCCGGCGATGGCTCTGTCGAAGGCGCTTCGGCAAGTTGCGATCCGCACCGGACGGGACCTTCTCGTTCCAGCCGCGCTTGTCCGCGGACGGCGCGCCCCGGCCCTTTCCGGAGACTTTGATGCCGAGCAGGCCGTTCAGCGGCTACTCGAAGGCAGCGGTCTCGCCCTTCGTGAGGTCGATGGAACCTTGGTGATCGAGACCGCCGGGAAAGCGGCGGTTGCGAGCCTGCCGGCAACCGGCCAGGCCGACTTGCCCGACCCGCGGCAGATCGTCGTGACCGGAAGCCGGATCCGCGGAGCGCCGATCGCCTCGCCGGTCATCCGGCTCGATCGCGACAAGATACGGAAGTCGGGCGACGCGACGCTTGCCGAGGCTGTCAGGACCATCCCGCAGAATTTCGGCGGCGGACAGAATCCGGGCATCGGGAATAATGTGCCGGCCTCCAGCGGGGTCAATGTCGGAAGCTCGACGTCGGTCAACCTTCGCGGGCTCGGAAGCGATGCGACGCTCACCTTGGTGAACGGCCACCGGATTTCCTACAGCGCGTCGCGCCAGGCGATCGATATCTCGTCGATTCCGCTCGGGGCCGTAGATCGCATCGAGATTGTTCCGGACGGCGCGTCGGCGCTGTACGGCTCCGATGCCGTCGCCGGGGTCGTGAATGTGATCCTCAGGCCCGATTACGACGGGATCGAGACGAGCGCGCGCGTCGGCGCGGCCACCGACGGCGGCGATTTCGAGCAGCGTTATGGGTTGGTCGCCGGCAAGCGCTGGTCTTCGGGCGGCATGATCGTCACCTATGAATTCGGGCGGAGCACGGCGATCGATGGGAGGGACCGTTCCTATTCGGCGGACAATTCCCCGGCGCTCACCTTATTCCCTCTGCTCCGCAATCATAGCGCGACCTTCAGCGCCCACCAGGAGCTCGCTCCCGATCTCCGCTTCGAAGTCGACAGCCTCTTCAATGATCGGTTCAGCACGAGCAGTTATGCGTTGAACGCCGCCGGCGACATCAGCCTGAGCGGCGCGCGCTTCGCCTACAAATCGCGTTCCTTCGCCATTGCGCCGACCCTCAAATTCTCGCCGGGCGGCTCGTGGCGGCTGTTCCTGACCGGAAGCTACGGACTGGATCATACCCATTATGACGTCACCAATTTTTTCCAGGGTCTCGTCTTCAAGGCTTTCGGCAATTGCTACTGCAATAATGCCAAATCGATCGAGGCCGGGGGCGACGGCACGTTGCTTCACCTGGGTTCGGGTGACGTCAAGCTCGCCGCTGGTGCCGGATATCGATCTAACAAGCTCGTCCGGTTCAACGGGCCGGGTGCCGACACCAATGTCTCGAAGGGACAGGATAGCGTTTATGCCTATGGCGAGCTCAGCGTTCCGCTGGTCGCCCCGGCCCAGTCAGTCCCGCTCGTTCGAAGCCTCTCGCTCAGCGGCGCTTTTCGCTACGAACGCTACCCGCATGTGGGCGAAGTAGTCACGCCCAAGGTCGGACTGATCTACGCGCCTTCGGAGGACTTCAAGTTCAAGGGAAGCTGGGGGAAGTCCTTCCGTGCGCCGACGCTTTACCAGCAATTCCAGGCGCGCAACGCGGTGCTTGCTCCGCCCTTCGTATTCGGCGGCACCGGCTTTGCGCCGGACGAAACCGCCTTACTTCTCCAGGGCGGAAACGCTGATCTCAAGCCCGAGCGTGCGACCAGCTGGTCGGCGACAGTCGATGTGCATCCGAAAGTGTTTTCGGGAGCGAGCCTCGAATTATCCTATTTCGATACCCGTTATCGCGACCGCGTCGTCACCCCGATCATCTTTCTCAGCCAGGCGCTGAGCGACCCGGTCAATTCCGACCGGCTGACGTTCGATCCGGGACCCGCCCTTCTTGCCGAGATTATCGCCGGTGCGACCTCCTTCGGCAACGCGACCGGCCAGCCCTACGATCCGTCAAAGGTGGCCGTGTTCATCGACGACCGGAACGTCAATGCCGGCTATCAAAGGATCAGGGGCGGCGACCTCCTTCTCTCTTACACCGGCGAGCTCGGAAACGGCGAGCTTCACGCGGAGGCAAACGCTACTTACCTGGACAGCGAACAGCAGCTGAGCCCGGTCCAGCCAGTGCTTCCACTGGCGGGGATCATCTTCAATCCGCCCCACGTCAGGGCACGGGGCGAGCTCGGCTGGAGCGTTGGGCCGGTCACGCTGACAGGGAACGTCACTTATGTTGGCGGTGTCTCGGACAGGCGAGCGCAGCCGGCAGTGCGTGTCGGTTCGATGGCGACGGTCGACGCGACCCTGCTCTATCGGGGCGATGTCCCGTCGGGGTGGCGCCACGGGCTGACCGCAAGCCTCACCGTGCAGAATCTCTTCAACGCCAAGCCCGACGTGATCGCGACCACGCTCCCGAGCGATACCCCTTACGATTCCACCAATTATTCGCCTGTCGGGCGTTTCGTCGCGGCGTCAGTTATCAAATCATGGTGAGCCGGGCCGGCCGCAAACCGATCTCGCGCGGCGCGGCGCTGTTGCTCGCGTCCTGCCTGTTCCTGGCGGGGAAGGCGCAAGGCGCTTGTTCCTCCCTTTTGCCCGGGGCGGAGCCAGCGGTGTCGCGTGACATCACGGCGAAGGATGTGATCGAGCTTCGCGAGATCGGATATCCCGACGGCGCGCTGTCGGGCGCCAGCCCGCTCGCGGTTTCTCCAGATGGGCAGTCGATCGCGTTCGTGCTCACCCGCGCCGATCTCGACAGCAACGGATATTGCCGGGGATTGGTGGTGTTGCCGCTGGAACGGCCGGAGGCGGCGAGGCTGGTCGATCTTGGCGGGGGCTTCCTGCCGTTCCGGACCTTCGTTCGCGGCCTCCGGGTCGAGGTCGGATTGCAGCAGGTGGTGACTCCGGCCTGGTCGCCCGACGGGCGGTCGATCGCATTGCTCAAGCGCGAAGCGGGGACCACCCAGGCGGTGATCGTTCCGCTCCGAGCGGGAGGCCGGGCAATCTCAACACATTCGCCCGTGGACGTCGAAGCGATCCGCTGGTCGCCGGACGGAACGACGCTCTACTTCAGCAGCCGTCCGGGGCTGAGATCCACGGCCGAGGCCATCGATCGGGAGGGCCAATCCGGTTGGCTTTACGACGATCGCTTCGCGCCAAATTATGAGGCCCGTCCGCGCGTCCGGGAAAGCGACGCGCCGCTGGTCACGTTCGAGTTCGATCCAGCTTCGGGTTCGGTGCGTCAGGCGAACAAACCGCCTGGCGGCGGCTCGCCTCCATCAATGGTGAGCTCGGGCGGACGAAAGGCCTCGCTCCAGGCCACCGCCACCTCGCCTTTCGCGCCCCGGCAGATCGAGGCGGCCGATGCGCGGGGGCGGCGCTTCCCGTGCCGGGCACCGAGCTGCCGGGGCCATTTCCTCGGTCTTTGGTGGGCGCCGGACGGCAGGCAGCTTTGGTTCCTGAAGCGCGAAGGCTGGAACGGCGAAAGGACCGGCCTGTACCGCTGGAATGTCAGTGCATCGGCGCCAGTCCAGGTCTTCTCGACGCTCGACGTCATCCAGAATTGCGTCGTTGCCGAATCCGAACTCGCCTGCACCGTGGAGAATTCGACGACCCCGCGACGGATCATCTTGATCGATCCGCGCTCGGGAACGCGGCGGACCATCTTCGACTCCAATCCCGAGTTTGCGAGCTTGAAGCTCGGGACCGTCAGGCGCCTGAGATGGCGCAACGACCGCGGCCTCGAGGCGTGGGGCGACCTGGTCGTTCCGCCAAACTATCGGCCGGGCCAGAAGCTTCCGTTGATCGTGGTTCAATATTCGAGCCGCGGGTTTCTTCGCGGCGGAACCGGCAACGAATATCCCATATATCCCCTGGCCGCGAACGGCTTTGCGGTGCTGAGCTTCGAACGGCCGCCCGACGTCGCGAGTCTTCGGCCCGACCTCAGGACGGAGGTCGAGCTCAATGCCGCGGATGAAGAGGGCTGGGCGGAGCGCAGGAGCATGCTCTCAGCGTTGCTGAAGGGCATCGACCTCGCGGTCGCGACCGGCGCGATCGACCCGGCCAGGATTGGAATCACCGGCCTTAGCGACGGCGCGACGGGCGCCCGGTTTGCTCTTTTAAACACACACCGTTTTGCGGCGGCGGCGATCAGCAGCTGCTGCCTCGAGCCCAAGACGGTCATGACCTATGGCGGAATTGGCTGGGCCGAATTCAACCGCGCCATCGGCTATCCGCCTGCCAACGCGAGCGATCCCGACTTCTGGAGCCCGATGTCACTTGCGCTCAACGCAGAGCGGATGAAGACGCCCCTTTTGATTCAACAATCTGACGATGAATATCTGCTCTCGCTCGAGGCGGTCGAAGCGCTTCGGGAGGCGCACGCACCGGTTGAGCTCTACGTCTTTCCTGACGAGCATCACGTCAAATGGCAGCCGCTGCACAAGCTCGCCGTGTTCGAGCGGGCGCTAGACTGGTTCAGATTCTGGCTCGACTGCAGCGAGGATCCCGACCGGGTCAAGTCACTGCAATATCGCCGTTGGCGGGCGATGAGGGCGGACGCCCGGGAGGCCAGTTCATCGTGCGCGGCCGCTACGAGCGAACGCGTCGAGCAGAGATCGCGACTTCGTTTGAATCACGACGCCAGCAGCGCGAGCTTTAAGTTATGAAGCGCGATATCCCTTCAAGAAGCCGCCGATGAGGGGCCCGCTTTGGGCGGGCCTCGACGTCGGCGTCGAGACCACGGCGATATGCGTCATCAACGCTGCCGGTAGCACCGTTCATGAGGCGACCTGTCCCACAAGACTGAAAAGCGTCCACCGCGAGCTCGCCTGCCTGCGGCGAAGGAAGAGCGCGAGGGTCGGGCTTGAAGCCGCGACCGGAACGATGCTGGCCCGGGGACTGCGCAACCTTGGCTATCAGGTCGATCTTTACGAGCAGCGCCAACTCAGCAAGTTCTTGCGCCTGAGGCGCAACAAGACCGACGCGGGGGACGCGCTCGGAATTGCCGAAGCCGGGCGGCTCGGGGCTGCCACTATCTCGAAAGTTCACATCAAGAATCTCGACTGCCAGTGCCTCTCCTCGAGGCTCACCATCCGTCGGCACCTGATCCGCCAGCGGGTTGCCTTGGTCAATCTTCTGGGTCGCCAGCTCGAAGTGTTCGGAGGGAGGTTGCAGCGCAGGAACCTCGGCAGCCTTCGCCGCAATGTCGAGCGTGAAATCGGCTCGATTTTTGGCAGGGCCCCGAATGAGTTCGTGGCCGAACTTCGCTCGCTGGTCGCGCATTGCGAGATTCTGATCGACTATCAACGGAAGGTCGACTCCGAGCTGAAGCGAGTGGCTTCCGGCAACCAAATCTGCCGCCGCCTGATGGAGATTCCGGGTGTCGGGCCGCTTTGCGCCTTGACCTTCTATGCGGTGGTGAGCGAGCCCGAGCGCTTCGCCCGTTCCGCCGACATCGGCCCCTATCTCGGCCTGACGCCCCGTCTCAATCAATCGGGACTGTCGTCGAAGACCGGCAGGATTTCGAAAATGGGCAACAGGGCCGCCCGGACCTTGCTGGTCAGCTCGAGCAATGCGTTCATGCGATGGGCGACGCCGGATTCGGACCTTCGCTTGTGGGCGGCAAAGGTGGAAAGCCGTCGGGGGACCATGAAAGCGAGGATTGCGCTCGCCCGCAAGCTCTCAATCGTCATGCTCGCCATTTGGAAGAACGGCACGTCGTACCGGGACCGGCTCATGCCCGTAAATGACGATGCCGATCAACGGTCGGTCGGGCTCGATCTTGTCCAATGTGAGGCTGAGAAGCACGATCTTCCCAGTAAGACGAGTCCGGCCGACAGGGCGGGAAGCGGTGCGGCATGCGGTTTCGATGGCTTAAGCGATCGTTTGGGCGATCGCGATGAATCGGCCGGCCGACGGCACGTTCCGGAACTGGTCCGCGAGCAATTGACTTGAGCGCGCATAGCGGCTCTCTTCCGGCAGCTCGGTACCGCTGGAGGATGGTCATGCGAAAGCCGGGCATCGTCGCGCTCGCCCTCTTGGCAATTCCGTCCAACTCGCCGCTCGCCGCGGCGCGGGCGCGGGCGGGGAACGCTGCGGGGAGCCCCTGCATTCGCGGGCGAACCTCTTCCCTTTCGCGATGCCGCGGGTCAACCGCCGGCGACCGCCGGGCTGACGTCCAGCGGACCTTTTATTCCCGCAATTTCACGGAGGCGCGCGCCGCGGGCGTCCCACCGATCTGCTGCGGCCAACCGAACTATGCGCCTCGCCTCGACCGTGATCGGGGCGCGGTCGCCTGCGAGCCTGACCGGAGGCATTGATGCGTTTCACCACCAAGGTTGCGATCATCCTGGTCGCCGGCAACTTCCTGCCGCCGGCGCCGGTCGCCTCCAGAGAGATTGTTCCAGCCGGCCAGGTCTTCGCCTGTACTCCCGTTGCCGTCTGGGACGGGGACGGGCCGATCTGGTGTGCCGAAGGCCCGAACCTGCGTATCGCCGGGGTAGCGGCGCGCGAGATCGACGGCAGCTGCAGGCGCGGTCAGCCGTGCTCGCCGGTTGGCGGAATCGAGGCCAGGGACCGGTTGGTGAAATTGTTGGGGGGCGCCCGCGGGAAGCTTCCCGACGGACATGTCCGCGTGTCTTCCGCAACGATGACCTGTCTCAGCGGCGGTTCGGCGGGCGGGTCGCGGACTGCGGCCTGGTGCCGCTCGCCCGCCTTCGGCGACCTCTCCTGCGCGGTCGTCCGAATGGGCGGCGCGGTTCGCTGGCCGCGGTATTGGGGGAAGCATGACTGCTAAGGGGCCTGCCGGCCGAGGCTCACGCGTAATAGCGGTGGGGCTAGGCCCTGAACCGGGCTACGAGCCGCTCGAAGACGGCCTCGTGAAGCGGGTGGCTGAACTCCACGCCGCCAACATGCCCGGCGACCCAGCGGACGGTGCCTTCGACCGGTTCGAGATCGTCGAACTTGATCCAGATCCGCTCGCCGACGGCAGGCCTTTCGACAAGCTCGATCTTGCAGCCTTCGGGAGAGGCATCGATCAGTCGGACCCGGAATGGGTGCACTCCGGCGCGCCGGATCCCGACCTCGGCATCCAGTTTCAGGCGGCCGACGCTTCGCGGCCCCGGCGCGCGGGACTCATCGGAGCTCATTGCACCGTATCCTAACAGAAATGCCCCCGATCGCGGAGGCCAGGCCACGATCAGCAATTCGCGATGCATGGCCCGCCGGTCGTCCCGGGCTCCGACAGGCTGCCGCCTATTCGCCCAGGGTCAATCTGACCAACGCAACGATAAACAGCACCGCCACCAACAGCGCGATGAGAAGGACGAAAAGAAGCGCTGCCTCCGAATCTTTCCGGGCCTCATAATCGGCTTCGATACGATCGATCTCGAGCCTCTGGTCGATACCGACGAAGGGCGAGATCGGTGGGAGTTCGACGGACTCGGGGACGTTCGCGGCGGGCGAGCGAAGGAGGGCGGCGCTGACGGCGGCCTTCGGGACCGGAGATAGGAAACGACATCCTGCGAAACATCCATCGGTCCAGACGACCCTGGCATCGACCGATCCGGCTTCCGGCAAGACGACCCGGATGATTTCCTCGACCGATAAGCCAGCGCCGGTCTCGACCCGAAGCCCGTGCTCGGACAGATTGTGGATGAGCACCGTCCCGGGATCGCCGGACGAAAGCGCTGGAATCTTGAGGTTCAGGGAGCGGCGGGGCGCGAGGCGCGAATTCGGACGATCGTCCTGGACGAGGTACGCAACTAACAACAGCAATACTCCTGGTGCGAGGAGATGCGCGGTCGAGGTTAAGGCGGGCCTTCCAATGTCTCCGTTTCCGCGACGTCTCCGCGGCGGCCCCTTGGACGAATGCGGTCCCGATCGGCGCGCGGAGAAAAAGGGCGTTCATTTGGCGGCGGCCCGGCATCGGCGATGGCGAAGACCCTGTCCTGGCGGATATATTTCGGTCGAGCGAGGGGCGCCCCTCAACCGGGAGAGCGCCGATGAAAAGCCTGGACTTCACAGCAGCGGGAAATTCCCCGCGATGCGCAATCTACACTCGAAAGAGCTTCCAGCCGCCGCTCGCGCAGGAAATCACCTCGCTCGAAAGCCAGCGCTCGATCTGTTCCTCCTATATCGCGAGCCAGCAGCACAAGGGCTGGATCGAGCTTGCCAAAAGATACGAGGATAGCGGGCGCTCCGGAGCGACCCTCGACCGGCCGGCGCTCAACGAGCTGATCTCGGATATCGAGAATGGCCTCGTCGAGATCGTCATCGTCTACAAGCTCGACCGGATCAGCCGCACCCTTCTCGATTTCGTCCGGCTGATGGATTTCTTCGAGCGTTACGGAGTCCTGTTCGTCGCGATCACCCAGAATTTCGATACGAGCGACAGCATGGGCCGGCTGATCCGGAACGTGCTCCTGACCTTCGCCCAGTTCGAGCGCGAGATCGCCAGCGACCGCATGCGCGACAAAAGAATGGTGATGAGGCAGAACGGGCTGTGGATCGGCGGCGATGCGCCGCTCGGTTATGACAGCCGCTGCGGAAAGCTGGTTCCGAACGGCTTCGAGGCGCCCGCCGTGCGGTGCATCTTCGAGACCTATGTGGCGACCGGGCGCGTGGTCGTTGTGCATGAGAAGCTCCTCGCGCTCGGGTATCGGCGGAAGGTGTGGAAGACGAACAGGGGAACGGTGCGGGGCGGCGGCCCGATCGCGCTTTCGTCACTCCACCATATCCTTCGCAATCCCGTCTATATCGGGGAGGTGGCTTATGGCGGGGAGCGAAGTCCCGCGATCCACCAGCCCATCGTCGATCGCGAACTGTGGAACGCCGCCCAGGTCATCCTCAAGGAACGGGAGCAATTGAAGCCGAGGCGAGCGGAGCATCTCCTGACCGGAATCCTGTTCGACAGCCACGGACGGCGCATGTACGCGCGATATTTCTCGGGCGGAGCGGGAAAAGGAAAGGCGCGCGTCGGTTACTATGAATCCCCGGTCAAGACCGGAGTCCTTGGTGAATCGATCCGGCGCACTCGAGCCAAGGCCGACCAGCTCGAGTCCATCACTCTCGAAGCGTTGAAGTCGCTGCTTGTCGACCGGGCTCGGATCCGTCCGATCCTGATGCAGGCGAACATTTTCGGTTCGACGCTCGAGGACCTTTGCCGTTTTTCGCCGGCGGCGGCGGCGCGGCTCGAAAGGCTTACCGTCCCTATTTTGTCGGGCGCGCTGAAAGCCTTGCTGACGAGGGTCGAAGTCGCGGAGGATTGCGTTCGGCTTCTCGTCCGCGCCTACGCGCTCGCGAAATTCATCGGGTGGGACGGTGTCGGCTATTTCAAGCTTGGCGAGCTGGAACTGGCGCGCGCGATAAGGCTGCATGTCATCGTGCTGCCGGTCGCAGTCGCTCGCCGCCGGAGGGTATCCTGGCTCCCGCTCGAGCGACGGGCTTCATCCGCGCGCCCGAACTACCGTCTGGTTAAGCTGATCCGGGAAGCGCGGTCGGCGCAGGAGCTTTTGTTGAGCGAGCGTACGAAGCCGATCCGCGACATTGCTCGAGGGCTCGGGAGGCGGATGGCTTCATTCTCCCGTCTCGTTCGGCTGAACTATCTCGCGCCCGACATCCTGGCCGCGATCGTCGATGGAACGCAGCCCGCGACGCTGACGCGTCGAAAGCTGATCGAATGCGACCTTCCGACCGACTGGGGCCTGCAGCGACGGCTGTTGGGATTTCCCGCGAAAGAAGAACTGGCAATCCTGCACGGCGACGGCGCGGCGGCAGCCTCCCCGGCGAATCAGTCGGCCGTCAGGACGCTGACGGGACCGAGCACCATTAATCTGTCGACCGGCAACGCGTCATCCAGTGCAACCGAGCGAGGCATGATCTGAAGCTTCTGCCACTGACTGACGTAATCCAGATAATCGTTGGCGAGAACGGCTTCCAGATAATGACAATATTGATCGATATATTGTCGGTCTGCGTCGGGGTTCTCTTCCTTTGCGTCCAGGACTCGCCGGCAAGCGTTCGCCGCCTCCTGGCGATCGTCTGTAACGACACAGCAATAAGCGAGCATGGCATCGACTATAGGGCTGTTGCGGTCATCCCATTTTCGGGCTTTTTGGAGCGCCTTGAGCGCTGCCTTCGGCTGCCCGGCAGCCACATGGCGGACAGCCAGGGTCATCAAGGTGGCGTATCGAACCCTGCGTGACGATCGGAACATGCGACCGCTTTATGGCAATGGGGACCCGGTTTCCATCCTTCGCGGACATCATCGCCGGGCAGCTTCGCCGCTCCGATCGGCCGCTCAGCTTCTTGCCTCGGGCGGCTCGAATGAAGCCGGTCTGCGACACCGCTCGCGGGCTTGGACGGCGGATGGCGTCTTTTTCGCGCCTGGTCCGGCTCAACTATCTCGCTCCCGACATCATGGCCGCGATCGTCGATGGGACGCACCCTCACTTCGCGAAGGCTGATCGAATGCGATCTTCCGACCGATTGGGCCTGCAGCGGCGGCGGTCGGGATTTCCTCCGAGGCAGGAGCTCGCACTTGCCGCGATGCCGGCTATTGCATCCTGAATCCCGAGCATCTTCTCGGTTGGTTCCCGGTGCGATTCGCCCGAAACATGCTCGTCTCCAGGCCGCATCCGAGTCCGCTGCTGGCGGAATTCAATAGCTATCCATGTCAAATATATTCGAATTATTTTCTCTATTGACGAAAGCGTGCAACCGCATAGCTTCGAACCCACTGGGGGTTCAGTAAAACAACGGTCGCTCGGTCCGTTGTGGGCTTCGGACCACGACGGAATCGCTTGATTTGCGAACTCGCGAATTGAAGCGAGGTCGAGCATGCGCGCATCTATCGTGCCGCGTGGCCGGTATGCTGCCGGCTCGCGAAACTATCTGTCGCGGCGTTTGCCGGGGTTTTTCAAGCACGCATTTCTTGCGGGCGTGGGGCTTGCTGGACTCAGTCCTGCACTTGCAACCGACACGGTCAGCTACGTTTACGATGCGCGCGGCCGTTTGGTGCAAGTCAGTCATAGCGGGACCGCTCCCAATAATGGCATTGCGGCGACCTACACTTACGATCACGCCGACAACCGCGCGAGCGTTGTCGTCGCGGCGATCCCTGCCTGCAGCGGAGTCAATTTTACAACCGCGAGCAATGGCGCGGTGGCCGAAGGGGCAACTTCGTCGTTCACCGTCACCAAGCACGGGACCGCGACGGGTAGCTGCACGGTCAATTATGCAACGGCGAACGGCACTGCGGTTGCGCCGGGCGATTACACCGCGGCCTCGGGGACGCTGACGTTCACTTCGGCGCAGACGTCAAGCACCGTGAACGTAAGCACGATCAACGATACTGCCGTCGAGTCCGCTGAAACCTTCAGCTTAGCGCTGTCGAACCCGACGAACGGTGCGACCTTGGGTAGCCCCGCAAGTGCAACCGCGACAATCAACGATAACGACAGCGTGACGTTGTCAATCAGCAATTCGCAGGCGAATGAAGGCAATTACCTGTCATTCGAAGTGACGAAGAGCGGCACGGCGACGGGGCCGGTTTCCGTCAATTACAACACTGTCGACGGCACGGCGGTCGCTCCGGGCGACTATACTGCGACGTCGGGAACGCTCACGTTTGCAGTCACCGACACAGTCAAAACGATCACTGTCTTCACGTCGACCGACGTTCGTACCGAAGGTAACGAAACGATGGATGTCGGACTTTCCGCACCGACAGGTGGGGCGACAATCACGGATGGTGATGGCGTCGGGACGATCTTCGACGTCGTTTCCGGCGGTGGCGGCGGCGGTGGATGCACCCGAAGCTGTCTAATCAGTAACGGTTCGACGACGTCTGGTACGACGACGACAACAACGGATTCAACGTCGGCTCCGTCGACTTCAACTCCTGCGCCAGACCCTAATACCAGCACCGATCCGCCAACGCCTGGCGAGTGATCGATGACGAGGCTCAATCCATTTCCTGGAGTTGAAGAATGAGGAACCGCATTGCGCGGCGCGTCGCCTGCGCTCTTTATGCCACCACAGCGCTTGTCATAACGAACCTCGCGGCCACTCCGGCCGAAGCCCAGGCTCCGATGAAGCACCCGCTGCCCGACGGGAACGGCGTCGACGTCATCTACGGCATTCCGTGGATCCGGAGCGGAAGTCTCACCATCGGCCAGCCCGACCAGGGAGGCCTCGAATTCTATCGCGTCTGGCAAGGCGGCGGAGCGCTCAGCAATTTCGCCAGCGGCATTTCTGGAAACGGCACCAATTTCACGGTGAAAGTCGGTTTCTCGATCGAAACCTTCACGCTCGTGAGCGGTGTGTATCAGTCCGACGACGGCATGGGCTCTACGCTGACGTTCAGCGGATCGCTCTTCACCTACACGACCCGTGACGGAACGGTCGTCAGATTCCAAAGCCCGGGCGTTGGCAATAATTCCAGCGGACAGATTTCCTCGATCACCAAACCCAACGGGCTCACCACCAATTTCTGGTACAAGAGTCAGCAATTCTGCGAGAAGGACGGCACGACGTGCGTGGGCACGCCTGACACCCTCACCCGCTTGCAGTCGGTTACAACCAACACCGGTTACCATCTGAAGTTCATCTACGGACTCGGTTCGTCGTCGACACCGAAATTTCTGTTCGACGAAGACGCATGGTCGCGCTTGGCCCAAGTGATCGCAATCAATACCGCGTTCGATTATTGCGACGCCAATGCGGACGATTGCGGGACGCTTCCGCATGCCTGGCCGTCCGTGACCATCAGCCAGCAGACTGGGGGAATCAATCAGGCCATCGACGTGTGGACGGACGCGCTCGCCAACGCCACGAACAGCACGGTGACGGACGGAACGCTGACCAGCATCCAGAGTCCCGCCAACCCCAGCGTCGATTTCTCGCTCACCTACGATGCCAATGGGCGGGTCGCGACCTTCACGCGCGGCGGAGGCACCTGGAATTACACCTACGCCGACAATGGAACCCAGCGCACGACGACCGTTACCCAGCCCGGAGGCGGATCGAAAATCTACGTCTCGGACACTTCAACTCGCGAGCTGCTGTCGGTTACTGACGAGCTGGGTCATACCACAAGCTATCAGTATGACAGTTTCGCCAGGCCCACCCGCATCACGAAGCCCGAGGGCAACTACACACAGCTGACCTATGATGCTCGCGGCAACGTCACCGAAACCCGGAACGTCGCAAAGACGGGTTCGGGCCTTGCCGATATCGTGTCCTCGGCGATCTTCCCCGCGAGTTGCACCAACGCGAAGACGTGCAACGAGGCGACCAGCGCGACGGATGCTCGTGGGAACACCAGCGATTACACCTACGATGTCAATCACGGTGGCGTACTGACGGTCACGCAGCCGGCGTCGACGACGGGAGCAGTGCGGCCACAAGTCCGTTACGGCTACACCGCGCTGAGCGCTTATTACAAGAACAGCAGCGGAACGATCGTCGCTGATCCGGCGCAAATCTATGAGCTGACGTCCGCTTCCACCTGCCAGACGGGTTCGAGCTGCACGGGCACGGCCGACGAGGTCAAAGCGACCATTGCCTATGGCTCGGCGGGCGTCGCCAATAATCTCCTCCCGACGAGCGTTTCGAAAGGAAGCGGCGACGGTGCGCTCACAGCCACGACCTCGCGCGCCTACGACATATTCGGCAACGTCACGAGCATCGATGGACCGCTTGCCGGGACCGCTGACACGTCGGGGTTCCAGTATGACGCTAATGGTCAGCTGACCATGAGCATCTCTCCCGATCCGGATGGGGCGGGAGCTTTGAAGATGCGCGCCCAGCGCTTCACCTACGATGCCAACGGAAATGTGACGAAGGTTGAGGCGGGTACGACGACCAGCCTCACCGGGACATTCACTCCGGTGACGAGCGGTGAGCGCGTAGAGCGAACATATGACAGCATCGGACGCAAGATCACCGATGCTTTGGTCTCGGGAACGGGGACGAGCGCGCTTACTCAATATAGCTATGACAGCAAGGGGCGTCTTAGTTGCACCGCACAGCGGATGAACCCTTCCGTCTTTGGGTCGCTTCCGAGCGACGCCTGCACCTTGGGAACCGCCGGCAGCTTCGGACCCGACCGGATCACCAAGTCGATCTATGACAATGCGGACGAGGTCACGCAGGTCCAGATCGCCGTCGGAACCACCGACGCTGCAAATGAGCGGACACTGACCTTTAGCGCCAACGGCGAGCTCGCGACCTTGAAGGACGCGGAGAACAACCTCACGACCTATGCATACGACGGCTTCGATCGGCTGTCGCAAACTCGATATCCCAATCCGACAAAGGGCTCGGGAACGAGCTCGAGTACCGATTATGGGCAGCTCGGCTACGACGCAGGCTCCAATGTCACGTCGCGGCGCCTGAGGGACGGGGGCAACCATCAATTATACGCTCGACAATCTCGGCCGCCCGACGCTCAAGGATCTGCCGGGGACGGAGCCGGACGTCTCGTACAGCTACGACAATCTTGGCCGGCTGACCTCGGCGTCCGAGACGGGCAACGCGCTCTCGTTCACCTATGACGCGCTCGGTCGAAATCTGACAGAGACCGGCCCGCAAGGGACGGTCACCTCAGCATACGACCTCGCCGGAAACCGGACGCAGCTCACTTATCCCGGCACCGGTCTGTTTGTGAATTACGACTACCTCACCACCGGCGAGGTCAGCAAAGTCCGTGAGAACGGCGCGACCACGGGCATCGGCGTCCTCGCGACGTTTGGCTATGACGACACCGGCAACCGAACGAGCCTGACCTACGGCAACGGGGTGGTTCAGACCTACGGCTACGATCCAGTCTCGCGGCTGACGACGCTGACCACCAACCTTACCGACACGAACGACCTGACGATCGGCGGATCGACGACGCCAATTAGTTACAATCCCGCAAGCCAGATCCTGTCGGCGCCGCGATCCAACGACACCTTCTCTTGGAACGGCTCGGTCGCGGTCAACCGCAGCTACACTGCCAATGGCCTTAACCAGTACACCGCCGCCGGAAGCGCGATCTTCACCTATGATGCCAAGGGCAATCTGACCTCCGACGGTACGAATACATACGGCTACTCGTCCGAAAATCTGCTGACCTCGGCGCCGGGCGCGACGCTTAGCTACGATCCGTTACTTCGGCTTTATCAGGTATCCGGAACTACGACGATGCGCCTGACCTATGACGGGCTCAACCTCCTTGCCGATTATGATGGCGTGGGTACTCTTCAGCACCGTTATGTGTTTGGGCCCGGCATCGACGAGCCGATTGTCGAATACGCGGGGAGCGGCACGACAAGTCGGACGTTCCTCTCCGCCGACGAGCGCGGGAGTATATTCGCGCGAAGCGGGAATACCGGTGCGCTGGTCACGTCCAACACCTACGATGAATCGGGTATCCCCGGATCGGGCAATGCGGGGCTGTTCCAATATACCGGTCAGGCATGGATCAGCCAGCTCGGCTTCTATTATTACAAAGCTCGGATGTATTCGCCGACGCTCGGACGGTTCATGCAGACCGATCCGCTGGGGTATGACGGCGATGGGCCGAATCTCTATGCTTATGTGCTCAATGATCCGGCGAATTTTACCGATCCGTTGGGCCTGCGAATCGCATGTAATTTTCTGTCAGTGGCCGATGGTCCGTGGGTTTATCGATGCATTTCTGACGACCATGGGCCGTCGGGATGGGGAGGCGCCAATCTCGGCGGTCCAAACGCCGGCCGAGAGGGGGTGGGACGGCCGGAGAGGCAACAGCCAAAGCAGCAGTCGAAAAAGAACAACGACCGTTGCAGCGCAGGCCGCCAAGCAGCCGGCATATCCAGAGCGCTCAATTATACCGATTGGGCTCACGACGGCTTTAAGGCGATTGCCAAAGCCGGTGGCGGCGGAGAAGCGGCCGAAAGAGCCCTAGGTCCCGTTGGCTGGGCATTAACTGCCGCGAGTTCGATTTCTAAGTTTGTTTCCAGTATTCAGACTGGAGAACCGATCGATGTGGCGGCATTTCGGGCTGCTGCCCCAATCGCTGGTGCAATTGGAGGAACGTATGGCGGAACGGCCGCTGGAGCGCTTGCCGGCGGCTTGGTTGGCGGCGTCGTTGGAGAGGGCGCTGGCGCGGTCCCAGGAGCGGTTGTCGGGGGCGCTGCGGGAGGGCTTGTCGGAGGAGTTGTGGGGGAAAAGGTCGGCGACGTGGCCGGAGATGGCTATGCGAAATTGCGAGGTTACGGCGGATGTTAATAGATCACGATGCTTCAGATGATTTTGTTCAACGATTTTCGATTTGGAAGACGCTCGGTATGGAGTTTCTCCTAATCGGGGGCGCGGTTATCCCGCTGTTCCCGGGCTTTTCTATCGGTTTGCGTTATTTCTCGTTCCTTTATCGGATGCCTTTTCTTCTTCTTCTCGTAGCAGCATGTGTGATTCTGGCGCTCTTTTCGATAGGTTTACTGCCAATTTTGTGGCTTGCATTGCGGAGAGTTCCGGTTCTTATTATTTCGAAAGATCAGATCTGTGTATCTGTGATTCGAAAAAGGTGTGTCAGCAAGTCTAGCGTGATAAGGTCCATTGCTATATGGCCGGGCGGCAATTTGAATCTTGAGTTGATCAAAGGAAAGCCGATAGCCATTCCAATTTTTGTTTATGAGAATAGTCTAGATACTAAAAGAAGGATAGAAGAGTTCGTCCTAAACGAGTATTGATTTTTGGATGTGGCGCGGTAACGCCGTCTTGCTGTGTCAACGCGAATTCCGGGGACACGATACTTAATAGCGACTGCTGCGCGGATTAGCGAACTGGCCAGGCGCGGGGCATTCCCAAACGCGGAACACTCTATGACGCGCTCGGCCGCAACCTTACCCAGACGGGCCCGCAGGGGACTGCCACCTCGGCTTACGATCTCGCCGGCGATCGGACCCAGATCACCTATCCCGGCACGGGTCTGTTCGTGAATTACGACTACCTCACGACTGGCGAGGTCAGCAAAGTCCGAGAGAACGGCGCGACCACGGGCATCGGCGTGCTTGCCACCTACGGCTATGACGACACCGGCAATCGCACCAGCCTCACCTACGGCAACGGCGTGGTTCAGACCTATGGCTATGATCCGGTCTCGCGGCTGACGGCGCTGACGACCAACCTGACCGACACCAACGACCTCACGATCGGCGGATCGACCACGCCCATCGCCTACAATCCCGCGAGCCAGATCGTCTCGGCGCCGCGGTCGAACGACACCTTTTCCTGGAACGGCTCGGTCGCGGTGAACCGAGCCTATACCGCCAATGGCCTCAACCAGTATACTGCCGCCGGAGCCGCGAGCTTCACCTATGACGCGAAGGGCAATCTGACCTCCGATGGCACCAACACCTACGGCTACTCATCCGAAAACCTGCTGACCTCGGCGCCCGGCGCGACGGAATCACGGTGACAGTTTACTAAATGCATTCCCGCCTTCTGCGGTTGCCTTCCTAGTCCGGTGCGACGCTCATCTACGATCTGTTCCTTCGGCCTGAGGACGCTGACGACCAGCCTCACCGACACCAGCGATCTGACCATCGGTGGATCGAGCGCGCCCACGTCCCAAATCCCGCAAGCCAAATCATCACAGCGCCGTGACCGAAGCTGGAATAATCACCAGATTTTCTGTTGTGCCCCCGTTGCAATCCTGATGGAGTGGCGCAGTATTCGAGCTGCCGAATCGCTCTGGGGGGATGCCTTCATGGCGAACCGCGCTTGTGCCGCGCTTGCGGCGATCATTTCGTTTGTTGCCGCTGCTCCTGCGCTTGCGCAGGATAGCTACTCCGATCCGGCTGGGTCCGGAGTCCTGGTCTCGGCCGTCAGCTGGCTGCAGGGCACGTTGCTTGGAACAATTGCGACTGTTGTCGCCGTCATCGCGGTCGCTGCGGTCGGCTTTATGATGCTGACCGGCCGGATCAACTGGCGTTACGGAATTACCGTCGTCCTCGGTTGCTTCATCCTGTTCGGCGCAACGAGCATCGTCGCCGGAATTCATTCAACTGCGACGCTTGGACAGTGAGTCCGGTGCGTGAGCGCAGTTGAGCGCGATACGTTGTTCGTCGGGCTGACCCGCCCACAGATGTTCGCGGGCGTCACCTACAGCTTGTTCGTGGCGAACGTGGTGATCGCGACTGAGTTGTTCCTGATCTTCAAGTCACTTTGGGTCGTGGGTGCTGCCTTGCTGCTCCATGGGCTTGGCGTGGCTTTGTGCCTCAAGGAGCCGCGCTTTTTCGATCTGTGGCTCGCGCGAGTGTCGAAGTGCCCGCGTGTCAAGAATTATCGGGTGTGGGGATGCAACTCCTACCGACCCTGACCCGCGATCCCGTGGCTGCTTCGCGAGAGCAGGCCGCTGGAAAGCATCTGCCATATGCTCGGCACGTGGACGATCACACTTTGGAAACGCGCGAAGGCCTCTTGTTGCAGGTGGTCGAGGTCCGCGGGCTTTTGTTCGAAACCGCCGACACGGACGAGATCAATTACCGCAAGCAGCTTCGCGATGCCGCGCTCCAGGCGATCGGCTCGTCACGCTATGCAGTCTATCATCACGTCGTTCGGCGGGAGGCGGAAGTGTCACTCGGCGCCGAATATGGCGACGATTTCTCGCGTCGGCTGGACAACTCGTGGCGGACCAAGCTCTCGAGCCGGCGGCTTTATGTCAACGACCTGTTCCTGACGCTTGTCCGGCGGCCTTTGCAGGGAAGGATCGGACGCGTCGATCGGCTTCGCCAAAGGTTCGGAAGGAGGATCGAGAAGTTCGACACGACGCGCTACGAGCTTCAGCAGTTGGGGCAGGCGCGCGATGCGCTGATCGCGGCATTGGGTAATTACGAACCACGATTGCTGGGCGTCTACGAAACTGAGCAGGGACCGTGCTCCGAGCCGCTCGAGTTCCTGTCCTATCTGTTCAACGGCGAGATGCGGCCGGTGCTTCTGCCGATGCAGGATATCGGGGACTATCTGCCGTACCGCCGGATCAGCTTCGGACAGGACGCAATCGAGCTCGGGCGGGCAGGAGCAAGTCCACGTCAGTTCCTGGGTCTCGTGTCGATCAAGGATTATCCGGGGCAGACGGCACCCGGCATGCTCGATCAGCTGCTTCGTTTGCCGTTCGAACTCACCGTCTCCCAGTCGTTCGGTTTCGTCGAGCGGCAGGCGGCCTTGTCGCGCATGAACCTCGCGCTCAGGCGTATGCGGTCGGCCGAAGATGAAGCGCTCAGCCTTCGCGGCGAGCTCACCGAAGCCAAGGACAATGTCGCGGCTGGACGCGCTGGGTTCGGTGAGCATCATATGACGATCGCCCTCCGCGCGAAGTCGCCCGAGGAAGTCGACGAGGGCGTTGCCGAAGTCCAGGCGTCGCTCGCGGATCTCGGCATATTGTCGGTGCGTGAGGACATTGCGCTCGAGTCGGCCTTCTGGGCGCAGTTCCCCGGCAACTTCAAATATATAGCCCGGCGCGGTCTCGTTTCGACGTCAAACTTCGCGGGGCTTGCAAGCTGCCATAATTTCTCGCTCGGCAAGCAGGCGGACAATCATTGGGGCGAGGCCGTCACCCTGCTCGAGACGACCGCGGCGGGGCCTTATTTCTTCAACTTCCACCAGGGCGATCTCGGCAATTTCACGGTCATCGGCCCATCCGGTTCCGGCAAGACCGTGGTCCTCAACTTCCTGTTGGCTCAGGCCCGCAAGTTCGCGCCGCGGATCATCTTCTTCGATAAGGACCGAGGCGCCGAGCCATTCATCCGGGCGATCGGCGGGCGCTACGATGTGCTCCGGCCCGGTATCCCATCTGGGCTCAACCCGCTTCAGCTTCCCGAGACCCCGGCAAACCGCCGCTTCATCATCGACTGGATCGCCGTTCTTGCGGGCGGCGCGGACGGCGAGGACGTCGCGCGCATCAAGGACGCGGTGGATGCCAATTTTGAGCAGCCGATCGAGCATCGGCGGCTGCGCTACATCGTCGAGCTGTTCCGTGGCGGCCATCGTCCGCACGGGACCGATCTTTGGTCGCGCCTGACGCCGTGGTGGGGCGCCGGGGAGCGCGCATGGCTGTTCGACAACGAGGCCGACCTGACCGATCTTGCTGCCGAGTCGGTCGGCTTCGACATGACCCAGGTGCTCGACGATCCGGCCGTCCGCACGCCGGCGATGATGTATCTGTTCCATCGCGTCGAGGAGCGGCTCGATGGAAATCCGTCGATCATCGTGGTCGACGAGGGGTGGAAGGCGCTCGACGATGATGTGTTCGTGCGGCGGATCAAGGATTGGGAAAAGACGATCCGGAAGCGCAACGGGATCGTCGGCTTCGCGACGCAGAGCGCCCAGGACGCTCTGGAGAGCCGGATCGCAAGCGCGATCATCGAGCAGGCCGCGACCCAGATCTTCATGTCCAACCCCAAGGCGCAGGCCCGCGAATATATCGAGGGCTTCGGCCTCACCGAGCATGAGCTCGAGCTCGTCCGGACCATTCCCGACAGCGCGCACTGCTTCCTGATCAAGCATGGGAATGACAGCGTCGTCGCGCGGCTCAATCTCACGGGCGAGAAGGAACTGCTGACGGTCCTTTCAGGGCGCGAGCGCACCGTGCGGCTGCTCGACCAGATCAGGCTCGAAACCGGCGATGATCCCGCCGACTGGCTGCCGCGGCTGCTGGAGGTCGCATGATGGACGTGTGCCCGGCCGTCCCGCCTTTCGCGGGGTTCATCAGCTCGATGACCGGCTATATCGATTGCCAGGCGCAGATGCTCGGATCGGGGGCGTGGCAGGCGCTGGCCGCGCCGGGCTCGACGCTCATGATCGTCCTCACCGGCTTCCTGACGATCCTGATCGGGCTGATCGGCTACAATCTTCTGCTAGGCCAGAGCATGACCGTGCGCAGTGGCACGCTGGCGTTCGTGAAGATCGGCGCCGTGTTCGCACTTGCGACGAGCTGGCCCGCCTATCGGGCTTTGGTCTACGATCTGGTGACCGCTGGACCCGGTCAGCTGGTCGCCGAAATCGGACCGCGCGGCGGCGTTGCGGGGTCGGACGGGACGCTCGTCCAACGTCTCGACCTTGCGGATCAGGCGATGGCGCAACTCGCCATTCTCGGTCCGGGGAATCCGCCGGCCGGCACTTATGCGCAGCTCCCGCCCGCGCCGTTCGGAGGCTTTGATGCGTTTGCGTTGGGCGGATCGAGGATCCTGTTCGAGCTGACGGCGGTCGCGTCGCTTGGACTGGTCCGGATCGTCGCCGGACTGATGCTCGCGCTCGGGCCGTTCTTCATCGCCTTTCTCATGTTCGAGAACACCCGGAGTTTGTTCGAGGGCTGGATACGCGTGCTCGGTGGTGCCGCGCTCGCAGCGGTGGGAGTCAGCATCGCGCTTGGCCTCGAGCTCGCTTTGCTCGAGCCATGGCTCGGCAACGTGCTTGCGCGGCGCATGGCCGGCGAGGCGCTGCCTATGGTCTCGACCGAGCTGTTCGTGATCGCCTGTTCGTTTGCGATCATCACCGCCGCTGCGCTCTGCGGCTGCGCCCGCGTTACTGGCGCGTTCCGGCTGGCACCCCTGCTTCAAACGATCCCGATGCTTTCCGAGCGGAGCCGAGCAGCGCCGATGCCTGCCGGCAAAGCTGTTGCGCGCGAAGCAGAGCAGGCCGAGCGCAGCCGCGCGGCGGCCGTTGCAAGCATGCTGCTCGCCACCAGCCGCCGCGAGCGCGGCGAGCTGGCACTATCAGGCGACGTGCAGGATGCTCCCGGCCGGAGACCCCGACTCTCGGCCTCAAATGACTCCGCGCACGTGACGGTACCCGTCGGGCGCTCGTTCACCAGGCGAACGCATTCGAGAGTGTCGGCGGTCGCGACACGAAGGGATTCCGGCGCATGAACGAGCACAGCCGGGAATCGCTCGACGCTTATTATGCGGAAGCCGCAAGCTGGAACCGGGACCGCGTCCAGTCGATGCGCGCGTCGCAACGGATTGCCTGGTGGATCGCCGGGATTGCCGTGGCAATCGCGCTGCTCGAGGCGGTCGCGCTCGTTCTTTTGACACCGCTGAAAACGATCGAACCCTATACGTTGATGGTCGACAGGACGACCGGCTACGTCCAGGCACTGAAGCCGCTCGACCATGCGAAGATCACGCCGGACGCAGCGCTCACTCAGTCGTTCCTCGTTCAATATGTGATCGCGCGCGAAGGGTTCGACATGGCGACCCTGAGCACCAACTACCGCAAGGTAGCATTGTTCTCGGGAGGCAGTGCGCGCAGCGCCTATCTGCAACAGATGCAGGCGGGAAACCCGGAGAGCCCGCTTGCCCTCTACCCGCGGACAACGACCGCCGATGTTCGGGTGAAAAGCGTCTCTCCATTAGGCAAGGATGCCGCGCTGGTCCGCTTCGACACCGTCCGCAGCGATGCGGCGGGTCAGCCGCCTGCCGCATGGGTCGCGGTGATCCGCTACCGTTATTCCGACGCTCCGATGAGCCTCGAGGACCGGTTCGTGAACCCGCTCGGTTTCCAGGTGACCAGCTACCGGAAGGACGCCGAGGTCCTGGGTCCTGACGCCGCGGCTTCGGGTCCACCCGCCGACAGCGTTTCCGCCGCGGCCGCGCCGGCCCTGCCGCCTTATTACAACGGCTCCGCACAACCCCGGCCGGCGACGGTCTCCCGGTGAAGCAAGGCGGCCGCATGATGGTGGCAATGCTGGCGCTGGCGGCCGCGCCCGCGATGGGCCAGATCGAGCCTCAGCCAGCAGGCGGCGATCCGCACCTGCAGCAGGTCGATTATGACTCCGGGCAGATCGTCCAGCTCAAAGGAAGCCCCGGCTATCAGATGATGATCGAGCTCTCGCCGGACGAGCAGATCCAGAGCGTGGCGCTCGGCGACAGCACGGCCTGGCAGGCCAGCGTCAACAAGGAAGGCGACCGCCTGTTCCTGAAGCCCGCGCAGGCCGACGTTTCGACCAACATGACCGTGGTCACCTCGGTCCGGGTCTATAATTTCGATCTGACCTCGCTTGGCGGACCCGCGACGGACATGCCCTATACCGTCCGCTTCCGTTATCCCTCGGCCAAACCGGTAGCCGATGACGGACAATATGTGGATGTGGCCACCGCAACGCGCCGAATCAGCCGCTATTCGATCGGCGGCGACCGCCAGCTCCGGCCATCGGCGATGACCAATGACGGCCAGCACACGTTCATCACCTGGCCGAGGTCGGTGCCGATCCCGGCGGTCTATGCCGACGACGCCCACGGCAAGGAGATGCTGGTCAACGGAATGATGGGAACCGACGATGTCTATGTCGTCGATGGCGTTCCCGACCGGCTGACGTTCCGGATCGACGATAATGTCGCTTATGCGTCCCGCGTGGTGCCGAAGGCGAAGAGGCGCTGATGCCGGTCGCGGAAATCGGGGATCCGAGGCTCCAGGCGCTGTTTGGCGCCAGCGATCCGCGCGAGGAAGGCGTCAAACCGGTCGTCCGGCTGCCGCGAAGGGGACTTCCCCCGCTCGTGCTTGGCGCCATCGTCATTGTCCTCGCGGCGATCCTGTTCGTGGTTCTCAACCAACGGCGGATCAGCCAGCAGCAGCCACCCGTGCAGGTGCCGGCCCCGGGCGTCGGAGCGGTCCCCTGGCAGGCCCCGCCACCCCTCTATGTCCCGCCGGAACGGGCGCCGCTGGCCGAGCCGACCACGACTGTCGAGCAGCAACGCCCGCTTCCCCAGCCAGCACCGGCTACGGCGCCAGCGCCGCGGACACCGGCTGTCCAGACCGTCTATCTGCCGCAGCCGATGGCGCAGACCGCTCCGCCGATGCCGGCGCCGCAGCCGCGGGTCTCGGCCGGTTCGCCGCTCGTGATCGATACCGGCGGCGTGATATCCGGCGCGGCGGCGGGCGTGGGGCCAGTGGCTCCATCGGCATCTTCAGGCACAAGCGTGACGCGGATGCGCGCGAGCGCATTTGCCAACCGCGCGACGACGGTCGCGCAGGGGACGATGATCCAGGCGGTGCTCGAGACCGGGTTCAATTCGACGCAGCCCGGCTTTGCGCGGGCTGTCGTGTCGCGCGACGTTCGTTCGTTCGATGGAGCCAACATCCTGATCCCGCGCGGAAGCAAGCTCATCGGCGAATATCGCTCCGATGTCGCGCAGGGGCAGAAGCGGGCGGTGATCAGCTGGACGCGTCTCATCCGTCCTGACGGAATGACGATCGCGATGGATTCTCCCGCGGTCGATACGCTCGGCCGCGGCGGCGTGCCGGCATCGGTCAACACGCATTTTATGGCGCGGCTCGGCGATGCGTTGCTCCAGTCGACGGTGGGTCTCGGCAGCGCGCTTGCGCAGCGCCAGGTGACGGGGCCGGTCGTCGTCCTTCCGGGAAATGCGACTTCGGCGGCGACGCAGGTCGTACCGGCAAGCAGCAATTATACGCCGACGCTCACCGTGCCGGCAGGCAAGAGCATCAGCGTGTTCGTCGCGCACGATCTCGATTTCACTGCGGCCGGGGATCGGGGATGAGCTCGGCCGCGCAGGTCGCTCCTTCGGGCGTCTATCTTCGCGCCTGCCTTGCGCCTTTCGAACAGATCCTCGGCCGTCCGGACGTCACCGACGTCTACGTGAACCGGCCTGGCGAGCTGTGGGTCGAGACTCTCGGCGGCGGGATCGAGCGCCACGACAGTCCGGAGCTGACCGAGCCGACCCTGTTGCGGCTTGCCCGCCAGGTCGCCGCGCTGACCCATCAGGGGGTCAGCCGCGAGCATCCGCTGCTCGCCGCGACGCTTCCGGACGGCTCGCGAATCCAGGTCGTCGCTCCGCCCGCAACGCGCGGCCCCCTGGCGCTCGCGATCCGGCGCCAGGTCGCCGCCTCGCTGACCCTCCAGGATTATGAGTCGGGAGACCATTTCGCTGCGACACGGACCAACACAGCCGGTGGTTCCCATGACGCCCGGTTGAAGGAGCTGGTCAACCAGAGGAGGTTCGGCGAGGCGCTCGCGTTTGCCGTCCGCGCTCGGAAGAATATCATCGTCTCGGGCGGGACCTCGACCGGCAAGACGACCTTCCTCAATGCCCTGCTGCGCGAGATTCCGGACGGTGAGCGGCTCATCCTGATCGAGGATACGCCCGAGCTGGTGACCAAGCATCCGAATTCGGTCGGCCTCGTCAGCGTTCGTGGCGAGCTCGGCGAGGCGCGTGTGACGGCCAATGATCTCGTCTCGGCGTCGCTGAGGATGCGGCCCGACCGGATCATCCTCGGAGAGTTGAGGGGTGACGAGGCGTTTGCGTTCCTGCGGGCGGTCAATACCGGGCACCCCGGCTCGATGACCACCATCCACGCGGATTCGCCCGAAAGCGCGGTCGAGCAATTGGTGATGCTGGTCATCCAGGGCGGGACGAGACTCTGGCGCGACGACGTTCGGCACTATGTTCGCGAGTCAGTGGACCTGTTCGTCCAGCTCTCGCGGACCGGCGGGAGGCGCAGTGTCGATGCGGTCGTGTTTCGCGAGCCGGAGGCAGCGCGATGAGCATTTCCTACCAGGCGGACCCGACCAATGTCTTCGCCGCCGCGGTCCAGTGGCTCCAGGGGACATTGCTCGGCACGCTGGCAATTTCGGTTGCCGTGGTCGCTGTCGCCTCGGTTGGGTTCCTGCTGCTGTCCGGGCGGATCGACATGCGCCGGGCGGCGCAAGTGATATTCGGCTGCTTCATCCTGTTCGGAGCATCGTCGATCGCGGCCGGGATCATGCGCGGTGTCGGGAGCGAGGAGGGGGAGAGCGCGGCTGTTGCAGCGCCGCCCCAAGCGCCGCTTCCCGGGCCCGCCGCGACCATGCCGGCCGCGGCGCCGCCTTACGATCCTTATGCGGGGGCTGCGATGCCGCGGCGGTCCTGATTATCAGCCCGGCGCTTCAGAAGTTCATCTGGCGCGCGAACTCGCCATGTGATCCTCCGCCGACCGAACGTTGCGAAGCTTCACTCATGCCTAACCTGGATTCTCGCGAGCAGGTCGGGAACGATATGCTGGCGCCTTCGGTGATAGGCCAGCAGGCTTTTCCTCAGCCCTCGCCTGTCACCGGTTCGGATTGCGGCGCTGATCCGCTTGCATTCCGGCTCAATGTCGTCGAGCAGCTCTTTTTCCAGCCGCCGATAAGGTTCCATTCGCTCGCTCAGGGCACGGAGCGCGAATTGGTGCTCGATATTGCCGGTCGATTCCGCGAGCTCGAGGAAGATCGAATTCTGGCGCTCGAGGACATCCGAATCCGACCGCTCGTCCTCTTCGATCGGCAATAGTTTTTCCCATCTGCGGCGGGCGACGGCGAGCAAGAGCAGGTCCTGGTGCCAGGCATAGAGTTGCCGGAGCATGGTTTCGGTGAGCATCGGGACCCGGAATCCCTCGTGACGGGGCGCATCGACGAGCCGCTCCCCAGTGAGTCGGTGAAGGGCATCGCGCACTGGAGTCACGCTTGCGTTCAATTGTTCGGAAAGGATGGCCGGCTCGAGCCGGTCGCCCGGATGGAAATCGCCGCGGCGCAATTGCGTCTTAAGTGCGACATAGACCCGCTCGAAAGTCGTCGGGAGCGCCATGGCGGCCGTTAGGCTGCGTCCGCTTGCTTCGCGCCCTGCTCGGCGGCGAATTCCGCGAGCATCCGCTCCTGATCCGGGCGAAGCGCGTCGACCGCGCCGATGCGTGTGGGCCGTTGCTCCTTCAACAGCATGGACGGACACTGGCCCTCATAATTGCCGAGGTTTGGACGGTGCTGGGCATAGCCCACAAGCGCCGCGAGCTCCGGGGTGAAGGTCCGCGCGACTTCGGGCGGGTAGGCGAGCCATTGATTTTCATAGGGCTTCAGCCAGCCGAGGCAGTAGCTCACGATCGCTCCACGACGGATCCCGTCGCTATAATTTGCGCCTGCTCCGTGAAGGGTCGACCCCAGGAACAGCAGCGCGGAGCCGGGTTCGAGCTCGGCCGGGAACTCGTTCATGGGAGGCTCGGGATCCAGCACCCGCGCGCCATGGCTTCGCGGCCAGATGACCGTTGCCCCATTGTCCGCCCGGTAAGGGGTGAAGGGCCACATCACATTGACGAGATATTCCATCTCGCCGACCGATCCGCGCCACATATCCTGGTCGCGGTGCGGGAATTGGGCCGGCGCGCCCGGATGGAGTGCGAGCGCCTGGGTGAGGTTGAGCTGGATCCTGTCGCACCAGGGCGACAGAATCCGAGTCGCAATTGCGAGGATCAACCGATGCTGGACGAGTTCGGCCGACCTTGAGGAGCGCGCGAGCAACCGGCCGAACCTCTTGGTCCGGGAGCCGTAGAAATGGCCTGTGCAGAAAGGCGTCTCCGCAAAATCCTGCTCGAGTTCGCGGTCGAGCGCTTCGAGCCGTTCCCCGGGAAGGGCGTCCGGAATGATGCAATAGCCATCTCGTAGCAGGCGATCGGTCCAAAGGACGGCGGCCGTCTCGAGCCGCCCGGAAGCTGCAGCCGTTCTCGCGGACATCGTCATGCCGCCTCCGGGAGGGAGATCGGCGCGCCGTCATCCTCGATGCCGTTGGCGGCGAGCAAAGCGGGCGTCGCGGGATCGATCGAAATCGCAAGGGCGCCGAGCATCCCGCACTGGTGGATTCGGGGCGGACCAAGCGGGCGGCAGGTCCAGCCGAAGGCCAGGATCTGCTGGAGCCAGCTTATTTCCGCGACTCCCGTATAGGTGCGGATTCCACGCTCAAGCGCGACCCTCACGAGCGCGTGGAGGAGGCGGTCGCGTGTCCGGCGGCGCCCGGTGGCATTCTGGTTTCGTCCGAGGCAGAATCGCGTGATCTCGAGCACGTCCGGCCCCGATGGCGGCGTGCCCTCGCAAAGCTCGCTGAAAAGCGTCCCGAGAATATGCGGCCGGGTCGTCTTGAGGAGCCTTGCCGAGCCGAGATGCTCGCCGCGGGGGTTGGCGACGATCACGTAGGACGCTTCGCAATCGTCGAACTGGTCGATCTCGAAGCGCCCGCCGAGGACCGGAAGATCCCATTTGAGGAGGTCGACGAAGACCTGCTTGCGCGCCTCGAACATCGACTTCAGAACCTGCCGGCCATTGAGATCGGCCACGCCGCTTTCGACCACCACCATCCTTCTCGCCTCCATCTGGGTCCTGGAGCGATGCTCGGCGCTCGGGCGACGGCCCGCCATTCCCATAAATGGGGGGTCAGCCGCGGAAGACGTCGAGGAAGGCGATATTCCCGTCGAACAAGGCGTGGACCGCAAGCAGCGTCCGTTTCCCGACGCCGTAACGCTCGCGCGCCTGCTTGACGTGCTGGATCACCGTCTCGTGGCTGACCCCGAGGATTTTCGAAATCTCCCAGTCGGATTTCCCGCGCGCCGCCCAGATCACGCATTCGCGCTGGCGGTCCGTGAGGCGCGGCACCCCGAGGTCTATCAGGCGGACCCCGCGGATCCGGCGGGCGGCCTCGAACGCGAATGCGCCGACGAGCTGGGCGAGCGGGAGGCTCGTCTCGTCGATCCGCTCGTCCGGGCTCACGGCGAACGAGCAGGATCCGTGCGCTTCGCCCGGAACGTTGGCTGGGATCGTGAAGCCGTCGCCGATGCCTTCATCGCGGGCGAGGCCGAGGATCTGTTCGTCGCGCGGGGTCAGCGCGATCATCTCCCCCAGCCTCGACCAGGCGAAGCCGACGCTGGTGAGATGGCTCGCGCGGTGGACCGGATCGGCGGGACCGAGCTGTTGCTCGTCGAACCATCGCGCCCATCCGAGCGGATAATTGTGGAGGTGAATCGAGCCTCGGCCCTTCCGCGCAGTGACATGATGGGTCAGCGCAAAGTAACGGAAGCCGAGATCGCCCGAGATTTCGGCAAGCGCCGAAGCGAGCGCTTCTTCGCTCGCCAGCTCGCGGGCCTCTTTGACGAACAATTCTACGCGATCGAACATCCCCCGCTGCGGTCTCGCCCGCGACGCCGCGCGCGGGCGTCCAAGTCGCTTACGCGCGCGGAGTCCTTTTCCATGCGCCTGACCCGCGTTTCTCAGGCGCGGGCGCGGTCGCGTGGGTCCGAGCGCCGGCGAGCCTAACCGTTCGCCAAGGGCGTTCAAATATATTCACCTCTTGGTAACGCCTTCGCCGCAAGCCTTCCTCGCGCCGGATCGCTGGAGAGCGCCGCTTGCGCCGCTGCTCCATTTCGGAAGGGCTCAGGCCTTGAGGCGCCTCGTCGACCGATTCGGGGAGAAAGCTTCCACATGCGCGAGCGTCGAAGAATTGCGGCTGCTCCTTGAAGCGGCGGCGTTCGACCTGGGCTTCGACCATTTCGCGCTTCTCCACCATGCGAGCCTTGGCGCCGAGGCGGCGGATCATGTGCGGATCGACAATTATCCCGGGAGCTGGGTCGAGGAAATCCTCGCGACCGGGCTTGCCGCGCACGATCCCGTCCATGTCGCGAGCCGGCGATGCCTCACCGGCTTCGCGTGGAGCGAGCTCGGATCGATCATTCCGCTCGACGTCCGCCACCAGGCGATCCTTGCCCGGAGCCGGATGCATGGGCTCGGCGAGGGATTCACCGTTCCCGCCAATGTCCCCGGAGAGCCGAGCGGGTCCTGTTCGTTCGCCGTCAGGCAGGGAGTGTCGCTGCCGCATGAGCGGCTGCGCTGCGCCGAGCTGGTCGGAGCGCATGCCTTCGGCGCCGCCCGGCGGATCCTCGAGCTTACGGTCCGCGCCGAACGGCCGCGACTCAGCCGGCGCGAGACCGAATGCGTCCGCCTGATCGCGATCGGCAAGACGGACTGGGAAATCGCCCGGATCCTGGGATTAAGCATTGAAACCGTGCGCCAATATGTGAAGCGGGCGCGCGCCGCTTATGACGTGGTGACGAGGACGCAGCTCGTGGTCCATGGGCTTCGCGACGACTGGCTGTCGCTGAGCGACGCCGCGCCGCTGCCGAAGCAAAAGAAGAAGCGGTCAATCCCCCCATCCAGGTGAATATCCGGCCGCCGCCGGGACGGCTCTCTTCGCACTTTGGATAAAGGCGGGGGGACCTTGGATCGTTCGGCATTCCGTTCGGGGCTTTCGGCCCCGGGACGCTTTTAGACCGGATTCGGGGTCGGCAGCGTGGGCGGGCCGCCGGACCTTCCCGATTGGCGCGACGGGGCGGCCTATGCGCCGCTTCTGTCCGCCGGACGTCCTGCGATCGCCTGGGAGTGGCTTCGCCGCGACCCGGCCTATCGAAGGGCCGCGGGAACGCATGAAGCAGGAGCCGCGAGGTCGTGGATCGTCGATGCCGACCGGCGCGCCGCTCCGTGGGGCCTCCATGCGTTCGAGCGGCCCGGCCTGGCGGTCCCCGCCGCGCGGCCGGTCTGGCGCCGCGAGCGGATGACCCAGATCGTCGAGGCCAGTGCCGATGCCGGAGGGGATCCCGCCGGCTGGTTCGAGCTTGAGACCCTGGCTCCCCTGGCACGGCTGGTCCTGGAGGCCTCGGGCTCCGAGCATCTTTTGCTGTCGGACGGGTTGCGCTCGATCCGGCTCGATATCGTCAAAGGAAGCCTGCTCGCCGGCCCGGTCGGCCTGGGCTTTCGTCTGGGTGGGCTGGAAGGGATCGACCGGCCGCTGCTCGCCCTCAGGCAATTCGTCCATCTCGCCCGCACGGGGCGCTTCTCGGCGCGGCTCCATCCGGCGGAGCCGCGCTCGGCCCGATGGGTCCTGCTTCTCCGGGCGTGGGACGGGATCGCCCGCGGCGCGGACCAGCGCCGCATTGCCCGCCATTTGTTGGGCCGGGAGGCGGAGGATCCGCGCTGGCGGGTAGAAGCGCCGGCGCTGAGGTCACGGGCCCAGCGCCTCGTTCGCGATGCTCGGCGGATGGCGTCGGGGGGCTATTGGGCGCTGCTCGGCGGGTGAGGGGCGGCCGGAAGGCCAACGGACGGCGGATCCCTGCAGGCCTCGAAGGGGATCGATTTTCGGCTCCCCCAAGTTCGAGCCTCTGCGTCGAGCGCGAGCTTCGCCATCAGTGCGTGAAATGGCTCTGATGGGGGAGGCGATGCTTGATGACGAGATCGGCCGGGCGCAGCGGGCGAAGCAGGGGAGCCCGTTCCTCAATACAGAACAGGCGGCTTTCTACCTCGGGCTCAGTCCGCGCAAGCTGCAGCAGCTTCGCTCGAAAGGGGGTGGGCCGCCCTTTCGACGGCACTGCCGCTACATTCGCTATCATATCGACGATCTCGACCATTGGTCGGAGGGTTCGGGACCAGGGGGCCGGTCCGGTGCTTGACCGGCGCACGAGCTGGAAGCGCGACGGCATCGAACGCCGGCAGTTGGTTGAGAAACGCCGTTCGGCTGGGAAGAGGCTGATCCTTGCAGCGGCGAGCTTTGGCTTGGCCCTCGTCTCGGCAAATGTCTGGTGGCCGACGCCGGTCCTGTTCGTGTGGAACGCCAGCCCGAGCGTTCCGGTCGGGCTTTACCGGCTGACGGGCGGGCCCGTCCGTAATGGAGACATGGTCGTGGCCCGGATGCCGCCAGCGATCCGGGGCACCGCCGACCGGCGGCATTATCTCCCATCGCCGGTGCCGCTCGTGAAACGTGTCGCGGCCGTGGCGGGGGACCGCCTGTGTGCGGCGGGAGCCCGTATATTCGTCAACGGCGTCAAGGTCGCCGTCAGGCTCCGGACCGATCCCGCGGGGAGGCGGATGCCCTGGTGGGAGGGTTGCCAAACCTTGAGCCCCGGCGAGTTCTTCCTGCTCGCTCCGGCGCGTTTGTCGTTTGACGGCCGCTATTTCGGGGTTAGCCGCAAGAGCGAGATCCTTGGCCGGGCGAAGCTCCTGTGGGCGGCCTGAGGCTCGCCGGGATCACGCTCCTGCTCGGCCTTGCGGCTCCAGTCCAGACTCAGGGAGCGCATCGCTGGGATCCCTATGTCAGGGAAGCGTCGAGGCGGTTCGCAATTCCCGAAGCATGGATCCGGCGCGTCATCGAGGTCGAAAGCGGCGGACTGACGAGAGTGGCGGGCCGGCCCGTACGGAGCAGCGCCGGCGCCATGGGCCTGATGCAGCTGATGCCCCGCACCTGGGCCGAAATAAAAGACGAGCTCGGCCTCGGACCCGATCCCGACGATCCACGCGACAATATCCTCGCCGGCACCTTCTATCTTCGATCCCTGTACGACCGGTTCGGTTATCCCGGCCTGTTCGCTGCCTATCATTCAGGTCCGGGGCGCTATTCGAAATTCCTTGCGGGGCGAGCACCGCTCCCGAGCCAGACGGTCGCCTATCTCGACCGCGTCGCCGGCGAACGCGAGCGACCGGAAAGGCCGGCGGGAATTCCGATCTTTGCGGTCAAGGCCGTTGCCGAACGGCCGGCGACCACGGCCGGTGCTCCCGTCGCACGCGA